>ENA-UONT01000172-UONT01000172.1-human-gut-metagenome-genome-assembly--contig:-CS20-NODE-172-length-92498-cov-23.211882_pt1 | contig 92498 bp, 76 predicted proteins | sample MGYA00242459_ERZ724006 | MGnify/ENA metagenome assembly ERZ724006
GTTATCTTAAACGCGACAACTTTGATATCTTATCATGTGTTGTTCTGTTTGTCAACAACTTTTTTGTTGTCCGCTGTCAGATCATGTCATGTCCTGCGGTCAGCTTGACTATGTTACCATCTGGGTATTATTTTGTCAACCCATTTTTTCCAAAAATTTCACTTTCTTATGTGTACTTTCGCAAAGTGAATTTTACTGTTTCAGTTCATCTTTCCAGAAAAGATATATTTCCACCGTATTTTATTTCAATATCGCATCCATCGCATCTTTCACTGACCTCACACCAGTCAGGCGGATTCCCTTTGGCACAGATCCACTGTCCTTCATGGAATCCAGGCTGACCTGGGGCAGAATGCATTCATCAAATCCAAGTTTTTTTGCTTCTGTCACGCGCTGCTCTGCCATACTGACGGCACGCACTTCTCCGCTTAAGCCCACTTCTCCGAAACAGATCGTCTTCTCATTGATCGGGTTTTCACGGTAACTGGATATAATGGCAAGCACAATGCCAAGATCGATCGCTGGCTCATTCATTTTTACGCCGCCCGCGATATTCACATAAGCGTCACAGTCTCCAAGTTTTAATCCCAGCCTTTTTTCAAGTACTGCCATCAGAAGATTTACCCTGTTAAAATCGGTGCCTGCAGCCGTTCTCCGCGGAATTCCAAAATTACTGTGGCAGACTAACGCCTGTACTTCCACCAGAATCGGTCTGGTTCCTTCCATAGAACACGCAACAACCGAACCGGATGCACCTTCCGGTTTCCCGCTCAGCATGTATTCCGAAGGATTTTCCACTTCCATCAGTCCGTTCTGTCTCATCTCAAACACGCCAATCTCATTCGTTGAGCCGAACCTGTTTTTGACACCGCGCAGTATACGGTATGCCGCATGCCTGTCCCCCTCAAAATAGAGTACCGTATCCACCATGTGTTCTAAAACTCTCGGACCCGCAACCACGCCCTCTTTCGTCACATGACCGACAATAAAGATGGAAATTCCCATCCCCTTTGCAATCTGCATAAATACCCCTGTGGATTCCCGCACCTGTGATACGCTGCCCGGTGCAGAGGAAACTTCTTCGTTATACATGGTCTGTATGGAATCTATGATCACGATCTGCGGTTTTTCCCGGTCAATCACCGTTTTTATCGTGTCTAAGTTCGTTTCACATAAAAGTGTCAGCGAATCGCCAAAGGTTCCGATACGTTCTGCCCTTATTTTGATCTGCTGCAGGGATTCCTCTCCGGATATATATAATACGCGCACACCTTTCTCCGATAAATTCCGGCATACCTGCAAAAGCAGTGTTGATTTACCGATTCCCGGATCACCGCCCACTAACACTAAAGATCCCTGTACGATTCCGCCGCCAAGTACACGGTCAAGCTCTTTCATATCCGTCGACATGCGTTTGTCCTGTGTCATCTCGATCTGTGAGAGCGGAACGTTCTTCGCCTCTGCCGCTTTTGCCGCTACCCTGCCGCCTTTTGCTGCACTTTTTTTATCGATCATCTCCTCAACAAATGTATTCCATTCCTTACATGCAGGACACTGTCCCATCCACTTTGATGATTCGTAACCACATTCCTGACAAAAAAATACTGTTGTTTTTCCCTTCGGCATATTCCTTCTCCATCTCTTTTTATTGTTTATCAGTATACTTACTTTATCTGTAAAAAGCAACTTACTTTCTATGACAAAAACCGGAAAAAGCAATCCGCTTCTTCCGGTTTTTATTATTATTGCAGAATTATTTTTTTACTTTAATTTTCACTGCTGAACTCCTGATTGTAAAGTCTGCAAGTAATTCATTCCTGCCATTTACAACCACTTTGTAATAATATGTTTTTTTCTTCTTTGCTTTTTTATCTGCAAAAGACGTCTTCTTTGTGGTTCCAATCAGAGTATACTTACCGTTCTTCTTTTCTGCACGGTAAATCTGATAAGTTTTGGCACCTGTTACCTTATTGTAAGAAACGGTAACCGTTCCTTTTTTGTTATTTTTTACTTTTGCCGCAACTTTGACACCATATATAATGACTGCCGGCTTACCGGAAGCAACCTGTGTACCATATTCCGAGGTCATATAAGAGGCAATTCTTGTTCCTTTTTCCCCATATGCACTGACCATATAATAATATTTCACACCTTTTTTCAACCGTGCCCTGTCATATGCCGCCGTGCCTGTAATGGATCCGTCTTCGCCATAATATTCCCGATAGTGAACCTCACTGTAATATCCTCTCTCATCATTGGAATCTTTTGCGATCAGGTTACCTGTTGCTGCATAAAGTTTTTCGTCCGTATTACATAACGGCGTATATACAGAACGGACGACTTTATAATATTTCGCACCTTTTACCTTTTTCCAGGTAATCTTTACTGCATTCTTTTTCGTATCATAAACAGCTTTGATGGATTTTACTGCTGCAAGTGATGTAGATTCTTTTGACGATGACCATCCACTGTATTCTTTTTTGGAATTATAAGCCCTTACCGATACATTGACGTATTCTCCGCTCGATAATCCTTTAATGGTGTATTTATTTTTCTTTACCGTTACATATTTTTCTGCAACTGTTTTTTTCTCACCATATTTATCATATACCATGTATCGGATCTGATAGCCTGCAGCGTACTTGTCCGCATCCCATTTAACGCTTACATTTTTGCCTTTATTGGTAAGGACGAGATTTCGCGGCTCCTCGAGCTGCATTTTAACTCTGGTCGACGCGGTAATGTATTTTAATGTTTTTCCGTCTTTATAATATGCACAGATCAGATAGGTGTAACTCTCACCGAATTTTAACTTTTTGTCCGTGTATGTTGTCGTTTTTGCGTTTGTGATCGTTTTCACCAGTTCATACTTTGTATTTTCTACTGTTACGGCACTGTTGCCCGAATTGATCCATCCTGAAATTTCTGTGATATCCTTGTCACTCTCAGAAGTTCTGTAAATCTCATATTTTGTTGCAAAACCTACTTTTGTCCAGGTCAGTTTCACTGTATTTTTTGAGTTCTTAGCCACCTTTAATACAATGTTATTTACACGGCTGGTACTTACAGTAAAATTTTTATATATACTGTAACTTTTCGTTTTTCTGTCCGGATCATAATAATAAGAGCGTACCTTGTAGGAGTATTTTGTGCCTGCCTTTAAATTCTGATCTGTATAGACATAGTCTGTGGTCGTTGCTATTTTCTTATATTTTTTACCTGAAAGACGATAAATCTCATATCCGGTACAGCTTCCTCTGGTAAAAGATAACTTTATACTGTTTTTTCCCGCCTTTGTATATACACGCGGTACGGATACCTTATCCGTATAGCTTACCATATTCGAAGCAGGACTCATTGCCGTATAATAAGTCATGCCAACAGATATATTTTTATATGTTTGATTTTTTTGAGCATCTGTTACTTTTATTTCCTTATTTACGGTAAACACCGGCTTCTTTTGTATGTTATAAAGAGAACTGCCTGCATCATAGGTATGCGCAACAAATGTATATTTTACGCCCGGTTTTAAAGAGATTGCACTGTATGATCCATCGATTCCCTTCACTTTGTAAGAACGTACATAACTGCTTATTTCCTTACTTTCAAGCTCCGTAAGTGCATCTTTTAAATAAAGTTTTTTCTGCTGTCCCTGACCATCCGTATAGTAACCATAAGCGTTCAAAAGCTCATAATTATAATGCGCCGGCTTCTTTCCTTCTTCAAAAACATAAATGACTACATCCGCATCGATTGGCGTCCATGAGAGCTGCCAGTCATCTCCATTGTACGTCTTTTCTATTTTGAGATTTTTTACTGTCGGTATGTTTCCATTAATGCTGGCCGTTGCAGTTATGACATCTGAATAACTTCCATCTGAAAAATATCCTTCTTCCGCAGATTCCAGTCTGACGGAACAATAAAAATATGGCAGTCCTGAATCTATTGTAATATTACAATACGGATCTGATGCATACTCTGAATCCGTTTCATAGGAATCGTTTTCTCCTTTTGCATTTACATAAGCATCGTACAGCGTTCCCCTCTTATTGTAAAACTGTAAAAAGCTCTCTATATTCGTAATATTTAACGGTTTGCTGCTTCGCAGGTAATACACACGATAGCTATCCACTCCGTTTTGTGCATTCCAGGTAACTGACATCTCTTTTCCCTTTTCAGAAACTTTTGTACCGGTTACCGGTGATAACTTCTTTAAAGAGTAATTTTTATAAGTATAGGTGTCCGACCATTTACCATACATGTCCACCACATATTTCGTCTGTTTCGATTCTATAATATATTGGCTATTATCATTCCAGTTCCAATATACCTCCTGTTTGTTACTTGTCACTTCATGATAATATACAGCACGGACTTTTACGCTGACCTGCTGTCCTGAATTCAATATGACATATGGCAGTCTTGCTGCATCTGATGTTATCATCTCATGTACGGTTCCGTCTGACGCATCCAAAAATAATCCCGGCATATTATAGACCTTGGTATTTCCATCGCAGACCACTTCATATCCAACCTTCATCATGTCTCCGGCTTTATTTTTCATTGTGGCCGTATCATTATTAACCGGATTCCAGCTTATTTTTACATAAGTTTTTTCAAAAGAAATCTCTTCATAAGCATCTGCATATACAACATATTTATATTTTTTCGATGCTGAATCATATACCGATTCATACGTTAATTGCTTATAAAAATGTCCATTATAACTATAATAAAGAACCTGTGTATCATTTTTTACTGCATACTCATCTATCCGCTTTTTGGCATTTTCCGATGAATCACTTACAGTAATTTCTGTAATTTCATCACCTTCTGTCACATAATGATACCCTGTCGCATCACATGACCGCAATGCTCTATACGTCTTACCATTGACTCTATACATTCCATATGCATCTTGATATTTATCTGTTTTGCCTTTCAGTATGGCTTCTGCCTTATTATACAGGTTTACAAATCCATCAATATCCGTACTGCTGCAATCACTCCGTTCTGGAACCGATTCACATAAGCATATCTCAACTGCCGGCCAGACGCTGTTGTTATAATACTTCCGTCATCTTTTCCTCTTACATTGATTACCTTTGACGGTTTATCAATTGCAGCGAGTTCTTCCTCTTCAGTCTCTTCTTCGGTCTCTTCTTCTATTTCTTCTTCCGATTCTTCTTCCGTCTCTGTTTCCATCACTTCGGTATCATCAACAGCCTCCGTATCATTCACGTTTTCTGTCTCTTCTACAGTTTTCTCAGTTTCTGATGCCTCTGATGTTTCTGGAATTTCCGATGCCTCGCTGTTCTCTGTCTGCCCACTGTCATTTTCTGCAGACTCACTGTCCGTTTCGCTTTCTGTCTCTGTCTGTTCTGTTGCTAAAGCTGCTTCCATCGCATCTTCTTCCTGTATCACAGCCTCTGTTACTGTCTGTACATCTGTCTGCGGCAATCCAGCAGCACCTACTGATGTCCAATCTCCGACCGTCAGCGTAAGCGCCATCGCAAATGCCGCCATACGTTTCCAACCCGTGAGTCTCTTTCTTTTCATAACTTTTCTCCTTCTGATTTATTGCACATTGTCACGCGCATTTTTTATGTTAATGTAACAGTTTATCCCCGTCAATCGTACTTTCGTACTTGAAAGCGCAAAAAAAGCTTACATGCCCTTTTGACATGTAAGCTTCCTTTGATCTCACTTTTCCGTTCTTAACACTTTGTAACTTTTACATCTACCGGATGGTCGCCAAGTTCTACACTTAAGCTTAATTTGCCGCCAAGATTTGTCTTCATCTTTCCTGCATCTGCGCCATCGATCGTGATGTCGTACTCTGACTCATCCTCAAGTTCTACTGTGATCTGTGCATCTTCCGGTCCCTCTACCTGAAATGTCAGGCCTGTATCTGTTGCATTCAGATTCATGACAGCCGTTCCCGGAACAGATTCATATACGAACATGCCATTGCGCTCTAACTTGGTGATCTCGGAAAATGTCTTCACCTTGTAGATATCTCCCTGATGTTCGAAATTATCAAGTTTCGCCTTTGCACCTAATGTGTAATCCCCAAAACTGATCGTTCCATCTGCTTCTGAACGAATTAATTCGCTGATCGTTGCCATTTTTTCCTCCTGTGATAAAGTAGTTTTCTCTTTATCGTAAAATTTTGTGCCCTTATTATATAATATCCCCGTCACGATTTCCAGTGCTTTCCCGGATATTTCAGTAAAATTTTATTTTGTTTCGAACACGACTTTTTCTTTGTGGATCGTCACGACCACTTCCATATCTTTTTTCACTTTGCCGGACAGGATTTCTTCTGCCAGTTCATCCTCGATATCGTTCTGGATCTGACGGCGCAGCGGTCTTGCACCATATTTCGGATCATACGCTTTATCGACAATATGCTTTTTGACGCTGTCACGCACGGTAAGGTGGATTCCCATCTGTTTTTCACAGCGATCTGTAAGTTCTTTTAACATCAGTGCAACGATCTGTTTCATATCGTCTTTGTTTAACGCTCTAAATACGATCGTCTCATCAATACGGTTTAAAAATTCCGGTTTAAAAATACGGCGTACTTCTTCCATCACGCTGTTTTTCATGCGGTCATAATTCTGTTTTTCATCATCCGAAACTGCAAATCCAAGTTTTTTCGGCTCAATGATCGCCTGTGCTCCGGCATTTGACGTCATAATAATGATCGTATTTTTGAAATCCACTTTGCGTCCCTGGGAATCCGTGATATGACCGTCGTCTAACACCTGCAGTAAAATATTAAATACATCCGGATGCGCCTTTTCGATCTCATCAAACAGGATCACCGAATACGGATTTCTGCGCACCTTTTCGCTGAGCTGTCCGCCCTCCTCATGGCCTACATATCCTGGCGGTGAACCAATCATCTTTGATACGCTGTGTTTCTCCATATATTCCGACATATCAACACGGATCATAGACTGTTCGCTGCCAAACACTGCCTCCGCAAGTGCCTTTGAGATCTCTGTTTTTCCGACACCGGTCGGGCCTAAGAACAGGAAAGAACCGATCGGGCGCCTCGGATCTTTTAATCCGACACGTCCTCTTCGCACAGCTTTTGCCACTGCACTCACCGCATCCTCCTGACCGATGACACGTTTGTGTAAGGTAGCCTCTAATTTTCTTAAGCGGGCAGCCTCCCCCTCGGCAATCTTTCTTACCGGGATCTTCGTCCATCCGGATACCACATCCGCAATATCGTCTTCTGTCACTTTTAACTTTTTACTGCGGCTGTCTTTCTTTGTCTTTGCCTGTATTTTGGCAAGCTCTTCTTCACACGCTTCTTTTTCGTTCTTCTTCTGCTTTGCACCTTCCACATCACCATCGTGCAGAAATTCTAACATTTCCTCTTCTAACAGGTTGATGCGATGTCTTAATTCAACGACTTCCTCCGGTTTTCCACCCGCGCGCAGACGTACCTTTGCTGCAGCCTCATCCATCAGATCGATTGCTTTATCCGGCAGGAAACGGTCATTGATATAGCGCGCAGACAGGCGTACTGCTGCCGATACCGCATCATCCGTAATCTTTACCTGATGATGCTTTTCATACTGTTCCCGCAGTCCCTCTAAAATCTGCACTGCCTCCTCTTCCGACGGCTCTTCTACCGTAACCGGCTGGAATCTGCGCTCTAGCGCAGCATCTTTTTCAATATATTTGCGGTATTCATCGATTGTCGTTGCACCGATCAGCTGCAGTTCCCCACGCGCAAGTGCAGGTTTTAATATATTGGAAGCATCGATTGCTCCTTCCGCTCCGCCCGCTCCGATGATTGTATGCAGTTCATCGATGAAGAGCAGGATATTGCCGGCTGCCCGTACTTCCTGAAGTACCTTTTTAATGCGCTCCTCAAACTCACCGCGATATTTTGAGCCTGCCACGATTCCGGACATATCCAAAGATACCACCCGCTTTCCCGCAACGGTATCCGGAACCATTCCGGTTGTAATACGCTCCGCAATTCCCTCAACGATCGCAGTCTTTCCAACGCCCGGTTCACCGATCAGACATGGGTTATTCTTTGTCCTTCTGCTTAAGATCTGAATCACACGGTCGATCTCTTCCTGTCTGCCGACTAACGGATCTAATACTCCCTCTGCCGCCAATGCAGTCAGATCTCTGGAGTATTGATTTAATACCGGTGTATCCGATGCTGTTTTTTTCACCGGCTTACCATTCATGAAATCTTCTTTGTACAGGCTCGCATCTTCTCCCATTGCGATCAGGATATCCACATACATTTTCTGGATATTGACCGCTAAGGTATTTAAAAGGCGGGATGCCACACACTCTGTCTCTTTCATCATCGCGATCAGGATATGCTCCGTCCCGATCTCCTCTGCATGAAAACGAGCTGCCTCCCTTGCTGCCCCTTCTAACACCTGCAGTGCCCTCGGCGAATATTCCTTAGCCTCTGCCGTCAGCACCTGTGCATCCGGTGCAATGAGTTCCTCGATCAGCTGCATGACTTTGTCAAGTTCTACTCCATTATCATTTAATACCTGCGCAGCGACGCCCGTTCCTTCTTTTAAAAGTCCGATCAGGATATGCTCCGTTCCGATATAATGATGATGCAGTGATTTCGACATCTTTGAAGCCTGATCGATTGCTTTTTTTGCTTTTGATGTATATCGTATCTGCATAGTTTCTCCATTCTTTTTCTATTTATAAATCATTTAAATCGATGATCTCTAAATCATCTTCTTCCTCTTCTTCTCTCGGAATGTGTTTTTTCTCCGGAGTATGTTTCCGCTCCGGCTTTTCTTTTCTCTCCGGCCTTTGTTTCTCCTCCGGTTTTTCTTTTCTCTCCGTGCGCTGTTTTTCCTCCGGTTTTTCTTTTCTCTCCGGCCTTTGTTTCTCCTCCGGTTTTTTTCTTTCTACCGGCAGGAAATCTTCGTCCTCTTCCCAGTCCTCATCGTCAAGATCGTCAGACATGCCACGTCCAAACAATCCCGCACGCACTTTATGGATCTTTGATACGCCGACTTCGTTCTCTGTATCGTTTTCTTCCACATCATCCGGCTCTTCTTCCACTTTTTCTTTTGGTTTTCTGTGGAAAAATCCTTTTCTCTGTGTTTCTTCCTCCTCCCAGTCAGCGTCTTCCGGATCATCTACTTCCAAATCATCTTCTTCCACGCCAGGATTCTCTTCTATATTATCATCTTCTTCCAGATCAGTATCATCTTCTGCGTCCTGATCCTTTCCCTGTTTTTCGGACTTCCAGTCCCAGTCATCCTCTTCCTCATCCCAGTCGTCACTCTTACGTCCTCTCAATAGAAGATTGATAATAATAACGACAAGTACTGCGATCACAAAAGCCATAATTCCCATCATATTTCTGGAAAAAGACTTTTCTTTTGCATATTGTTCAGAGAGATCATTGTATTCCTGCTGGAGATATTCCATATTAGAAACATCTTCCGCTTCTTCTGTTTCAAACTCTGCGTTCTGGTCTGCTGCCTGTCCATCTGTTCCATCCGCCGGCTGGTCTGTTGTCTGACCGTCTGTTCCATCCGCCGGCTGGTCTGTTGTCTGACCGTCTGTTCCATCCGCCGGCTGGTCTGTTGTCTGACTGTCTGTTCCATCCGCCGGCTGATCCACTGTTCCGTCTGCTGTCTGTCCATCTTCTCTGGTCAGTGTGATCGTATACTGGGCGAGTGCTCCGTTCTGCGCCTTCACGACTACTTTTATCGTATTTGTACCGACCTGCAGATTGTCATTTCCTGTGATCGACTGTACCGTCGCAAATTCATTAACCGGTGTTGCCGTCACTGTAACGCTTGTGACATCATTCGGTACGGTAGCTGTATATTGTACTGTCTTTCCTGTAAAGTCCGGGGATAATGTTCCCGCAGAAAGTGATAACACTTCCAGCGAATTATCTGCGGAAAGTGTTGTCTGTGCAGCAGCCACCTGGATTCCGGCAGCCTTTATGTCTGCCGCAGGTTCTGTCGCAAGACATCCCATGCAGAAAAGTGCAGCTATGAATCTTACTTTTCTCTTCATTCGTTTCACACTCCCTCTATTGCCATCATTACTATGGAATTATATGAGATATTCGAAAATGCGTCAACCTCAAACTCCCTCATTGTCAAATTCCGGAATAAAACTCTCCTCCGCCGTCTCCCCCTCCTGGATAAAACCGTTTTCAATCCCTATATCGATTGCAAAATCAATAACCTCATCATATTCCCGATCCGTGATCTTACGGTTTAATTCCGGATATTTTTTCACGTTAGAGAGCGGTGTAAACTGGTGCATGATACTGATATATATTTGATTCTCATAGGTTTCATGCAGATATTTCAAAACTGCTTTGGAATCTTTCGTGCACCCCGGCAGGATCAGATGGCGCACGATCGTACCACGCTTCATCAGGGAATCCTCCCCGTTTTCAAAAACTGCCGCACCCGTCTGACGCACCATCTCCGCTATCACCGCCTTAGCCACAGCAGGGTAATCCGGCGCATGGGAATATTTTGCACTCAAAGCGGTATCAAAATACTTAAAATCCGGAAGATAGATATCCACAATTCCTTCTAAAGAACGGATCGTATCCACATTTTCATAGCTGCTGGTGTTATAAACGATGGGAATCTTTAAATTCTGATTTCTTGCAAGCTCTACCGCTTTTATGATCTGTGGTACAAACTGCCCCGGTGTCACAAGGTTGATATTATTGGCACCCTTTTCCTGGAGTTCCAGAAAAATTTTGCCAAGCCGCTCCGTACTTATCACCTTACCAGCTGTACCATTTGCAATATTTTCATTCTGGCAGAACACACAGTGCAGTGCACAGCCGGAAAAAAAGACCGCACCGGAACCCATCTCCCCGGAAATACAGGGTTCTTCCCAGAAGTGCAGTGCCGCACGCGCCACCTTAATCTCTGTGGTCTGTCCGCAGATGCCGCGCTCACCGGATTTTCGGTCCACAGCGCACATTCTAGGACACAATGTACATATTTTCATGGTATACCATCACTCTTTCTATTTAATTTAATGATTGCGCAACCGTGCCTTTTTTTGTATGATAGACATTGCAAAAAGAAGATCAAACACAAAGGAGTTTTCTTATGAGTCCAAAAAACTGTATGGTAGCACAGTCAGGCGGCCCTACTGTTGCGATCAATGCCAGCCTTGCCGGTGTGATCGACGGTGTAATGCGTTCTGACATGTATGACACGGTTTATGGTTCCTTAAACGGAATCACAGGTATTTTAAACAACGATCTGACGAATCTTTCTGAATTAATACAGCAGAATTCGGAATATCTCGACCGCTTAAAGGTCACTCCGGCAATGTATCTTGGCTCCTGCCGTTACAAACTGCCAAATTATTTAGATGATGATTCTTCCTATGTATTCATTTTCAAACAGTTTGAAACTTACCATATTGATGCTTTCTTTTATATCGGCGGCAACGATTCTATGGACACCGTCTTAAAGCTCTCCGAATATGGCAAAAAAATCGGCAGTCCGGTGCGTATTGTCGGTATTCCAAAGACCATCGACAATGATCTCTGTGAGACAGACCATACACCAGGATTCGGTTCTGCCGCAAAATATATCGCATCTTCTCTTTTAGAAATCGCACATGACACATTTATCTATGCAGTCAAAAGTGTGACGATCGTGGAAATCATGGGACGTGATGCCGGATGGCTGACCGCTGCTTCTGCACTGGCAAGAAACGGTTATAATACAGCACCACATCTGATCTATCTCCCGGAGGTTCCATTTGACAAAGAGGACTTTTTACTGGATGTAAAGCGTATGCTTTTCGAGCGCAATAACGTGATCGTTGCCGTATCCGAAGGTATCCGCGATGCTTCCGGCAACTATATCAGTGCTTCCGAAAGTTCTGTTGACACCTTTGGTCACAGCCAGTTAAGCGGAGCCGGAAAAACACTTGAATTTTTAGTCAAAGAAAAACTAGGCGTTAAAGTCCGTTCCGTGGAAGTCAACGTATTACAGCGCTGCGCTGCACACCTTGCTTCAAAGACTGATCTTGATGAGGCTTTTACTCTCGGTCAGAAAGCGGTTGCTCTCTCCGAGGAAGGTGTTACCGCTTCCATGGTAACAATGCGCCGTATCTCTGATGCTCCGTACGAAATCGCCTATGAGCATGCCGAGATCCGCCACATTGCAAACGAGGCAAAATCAATTCCGAGAGAATGGATCAACGATGCAGGCAATGATGTCACACAGCCACTGATCGATTACCTTTCACCTCTCATACTCGGTGAAGTTCCAGTAAAATACGAAAGCGGTATCCCTGTCTATATGGATGTCAGTCATTTAGCAAAACATCAATAAATTTACCGATCTCAACCCACGCTCTTTTAGATTCCGGCAGCATTTTTGCTGCCATCTGAAAGATGTGGAACATTCCTTCATAAATACTGATTCTTACTTTTACTCCCTGTTCTCTGGCTTTTGCAGCCACATCCACAGAATCCGAGAGCAGCATCTCATAGGAACCAACCTGTATCAGCATCGGCGGAAATCCCCTGAAATCCCCATATAAAGGCGAAATATAAGCATTATACGGGTCGTTATCCCCAATATAATCTTTATTATAAATAAGGCTGTCCCTTGTTTTTCCAAATAACGGGTCGCGCTCAAAGTTTGTCTCGTAAGATTCCCCGCTCGCCGCAAGGTCTGTCCACGGTGACATGGCTACGATCCCACACGGAAGCTGCTTTCCGTGATCTTTCAGATAATGGCATAATGCCATCGCAAGACCGCCTCCTGCGGAATCTCCTGCGATGATGATCTGCTCGGAAAACCACCCCTGTTCCAACAGATAACAGTATGCGGCATAGGCATCTTCTAAAGCCGCCGGATACGGATGTTCCGGTGCCACACGGTAATCGGGTGTCAGAACACTCATTCCATGGCTGACTTCACAGTAAAGTCCGGCAAACATACGGTATGCATTCCGCATCGCTCCGACATATCCGCCCCCGTGAAGCTGTAAGATTACTTTTTCCGTATTCGGATTTTCTTTTGCCTGTAAATACTCCATGGAGAAATTATCCATCTCGATCACATCTAATGAAAAACAGTCCGGACATTTCCACGGCGGCTCCGAATCCCCGATTTTTTTCCTCAGTTCTCCATTTTTTATCTTTTTCCCAATCAGGTGATCATTTGTCACATGGGCGATCAAGTCCCTCATGACTCTTCCCCTGATGCTCGCTTCGCTCTCTCTCATCCGATTGCTCCTGTTTTTTTTATTCTAAATATAACTCAGCGGACATGAAATCTTCGTTTCAGTTCCACCCTTGCCCTGCGGTCTCCGATGATCAGTGTTCCAAGAAACAGAAACAGGGAAAACGCAAATGCGATCAGTGCAAAAAGCTGTGCCGTCACGATACCGGTAAAAATCAGTATTACCGGAACAATGCTGCATAAGATCATAAAAATCTGCCACATCATATAGCTCTGCCAGTTTCTGCGGTTTACGATCATACAGATGATAATACCAACATCGACTAAAATGATCGCCGACGGCAATGCATAATTGACAGACCATCCGCGGTAGCCGACCAGAAAATCGATTGCGATCACGATCAGTATCGCCATCAGCGTGAGTACCGTGATTTTGGCGCGGTAACCTGTCTTTCCAAGAATTGCAAAACGGATCAGCATATATCCGTAAAAGAATCCAAGCCCCGTGATCGCACTCCATGCAATCTGTGACTCGGTGACCACATTGATATAAATGAGCAGCACCTCAACCAAAAGTGCACAAAACAGATAGATTTTACTGATCATTGTCATTTTCCGGGTGTGCACTCTCACATCCGGGTACATATTCTCCACTTCACCTGTGTATTCTAACACGGATCCGCAGAGTGGACAGCGCTCTGTTTCATCTGATATCTCCACATTACAATTTCTGCATTTACTCATAATTTACTCCATTACTCTTTATTTCTACCGCAATCCCGTCCGAGGCTATTTTCCGGAAAAATCCACGCTGCACAGACGCATCGACAAGATCATAACTGAAACTGAATACAAGTGTATCCCCGTAAGAGCAGATCGTTCCTTTCAGATGCTGCCCCTTTGACATGGCAAGAAATGCATGAAACATTTCCACATAAGGGCGGTACTCTTCTGTCACGGAAATATTGCCGATATTTGTGATCGTCGCAGTATTGGCAAGTGCAGAAGTTGTATATACATACTTCATTGCAAGGTTTTTCAGGAAAAGCGGCACAACTCTTGCAATCAGCAGTTTTTCATTGGAAACGTTATAGGAAAACAGCTTTTCAAGATTTTCCCGGTTGATCTGGCTTCGCAGGCTTTCCTTCACGATTGCAGCCACCTCTGCAAACGTATAGGTCTCTTTGGTCGGATGAAATTCTGCGGACACCATGACAAAAAAGTTTTTCGTGGTAATAGAATTAAAATACGGCCGCAGATTAACCGGCACCGCAACACGGATCGGACACTTTGACGGCATGCCGTGCAGACATTCTGTATAAACGCTCCAGATGTACACACTTACCAGATATTCGTTGATACTGATTCCCATCGCATGACAGACCCTTTTCAACTCCGGTATTTTCATATAACCGTGCATCACGCCGAACTCGCCCGGTCTTAACTTTTCTCCACGGATCAGATATGCCTTTTTTGTCTGGTATCCTTTTGCGGAACTTTTTTTGTAATTTTTTAAGAAACTGTCTTCCCGGTTCAAAGACGTATCAACACTTAATGAATCTCCCAGTTTTTCCTGCAGGTCTTTATGTGCCAGACGCAGATACTGGTAAGTCAGCTCTTTTAAGAAATTAATTCCTCCCATTCCATCCGTCAAAACATGGAATACTTCCAGATTGATCCTGCATTTATAATAGGTCACACGGAACATATAACTGCGGTTTTTATTCTGCTGGATATATCTGCATGGAAAATTGTTCTCCATGCGAACCTTTGGCGCCGCTTTTCCGTTTTCCTCAAAATAATACCAGAACACCCCCTGCCGCAGTCTTAAGTTAAACCCGTCAAACTTCGGAAGCACCATATCAAGTGCCCTCTGCAGTAATTCCGGATTGATCTCCTCTTTCAGTGTAACACTGATCCTGTACACATTGCTCATGCTCTCCCCGGCAATGACCGGAAAAAGGTGTGCTGTATTATCAAGTCTGTCCCAACGGATATCACGGTTTGTCGGAACTCCTTTACTCTGTTTTTTCATATATTCCTCGTTTCTGCATATTTTACAGGCAGGCTGGGTTTCTGTTTTTTCTTCTCTCCCCCCGCTCATAAAATACACAATCTATTGTATGCAATTATAAAATAACCTGACATAAAATACAAGTTTGGGCATATCAAAATTACCTGATATAATGCTATAAATTTTCTTAAAATTCCCTTATTTATTTTTTAATTTATGATTGTATAAAATTTCCCTTCATATTGTAATGTTTTTGTAACATCTATAAAATATTTATAAACAAGGAGGATTCACTTATGAAAATTTTCAAACGAACAGTCAGCTTATTTTTAGCTTTCTGTCTCTGTGCCGGGATGCTTTTACTGCAGCCGCAGTCAACGGTATCCGCAGCCGTCAGGAACAAACCGACCACCACTGTACTTCGCATGTCCAGTAATTCTTTCGACAGTTCTGCAATCTATGTCAATCTGCCAAAAGCCAAAGTATGTTATATCAAAAACATCAAAACCAGCAGTAAAAATCTGATTGCAAAAAACACCCACTATTATACTACCAGTTCAGACGATACATACACGGATACCTTTGCGTCTATCGGCCTCTATGCCAAAAAAACCGGTAAATACAAAGTCACCTATAATATCTGCGATAAATCAGGAAACAAACTTTCTTCGGGTAAAGTAACAGTATATGTAAAAAATGACCTGCCAGTCAAATCTGTCAAATTTGCAGGTAAAGAAGTTGTAAAAACAATGAAAAACAACAGCACCTTAAAGCTTGGCGAGTACGCATATATATTTGATAATTCATATTCCAGCGGCAGAAACTATTCTACCTCACTTGCTGCGCGTACCAAGATCACTATTACTTATATCGACAAATATACCAAGCAGAAATGTGAGAGTATTTATTCCATTTCCCGTCTTGCAAAATAATCCAACAGGAGGATATCTGATATGAAATTATTTAAGCAAATTACTTGCGCTGTTCTTACACTTTGCCTGTGCGCCGGATTATTACTGATCCCTTCTGCGCCGGTATCTGCTGCAACAGGTCCAAGCGCCCCAAAGGCTGTAGATGTTTCTTATTACAAAAATTATCCGATGGTCAATGATTCGGCTATCTCCGTACAGCTCGGTACAAACGGAAAAAACATCAAAAATATCAAAACATCGAGCAAAGACCTGAAAGCCAAAGTAACAAGACTTTCACTTTCCAGCTCCAGTAATTCCGGATACGTTGGTGTCTATGCCAAGAAAACCGGTAAATACACAGTATCTTTTGATGTATATAATGCACAGAATAAAAAGATTAAAAAATTTACTGTCAAAGTCAATGTAACCGAGCCGACATTCTCTAACAATAGTCCTTTTAAGAGTGTAACTTTTAACAACAAAGAATATGATTACGCAAAGGCAGTCTACAATAAAAATTCTGTCAAAGTCAATGTCAAAATGAACAAGGGTTATAAATTAAAGAAGATCGAATACTCTACTTACAGCAAGCCAGTTGCAAAAACAAATTCTTCCTATTCAACCACTTATTCAAACTCCGAGATAACAAAAAAGGTAAAAAATGGAAAGAGTATCCAGTTAGGACATTATGGATACTATTACGGACATGACTACTCTTACGCATATGGTACTTACTCTTATGAGTCATACAGCCGTGATGGTGATATTATGGCACCGACAATCGTGAAAATCACATATCTCGATAAAAATAAAAATACGATTTCTACCTCGTACACACTGTACCGTATTGCAGATGATGTAAAATAACAAACTCAAAAAGCACAAAAAACGAGGAACCTGTCACGAAACAGGTTCCTCATTTTTTATTCATTATTAAATTATATTCTATTCTCTTTTATCTCTCCAGCGGATATTTCTCTGTCAGCGATTTTACGATTGCACACGCTTTATCAGCTGCCGGTTCACCCTCCTTGATCATCATGGCGATTGCCTCTGCAATCTGATCCATATCCTCTGTGTTTAGTCCACGGGAAGTAACTGCCGGCGTTCCAAGACGTACACCGCTTGTTACGAATGGGGATTTCGGATCGTTCGGGATCGTATTCTTGTTGCAGGTAATATTGACAGAATCGAGAAGTTTCTCCACTGCCTTTCCGGTCTGATCATAATTTGTCAGATCAACAAGCATCAGGTGATTGTCTGTACCGCCGGATACGATTTTAATATCACGCCTTAACAGTCCCTTGCAAAGTGCCTGTGCATTATCGATAATATTCTGCTGGTATACTTTAAACTCCGGCTGAAGTGCCTCTTTAAAGCAGACTGCCTTCGCAGCAATCACATGCATCAAAGGTCCGCCCTGGATTCCAGGGAAAATAGCTTTGTTAAAGTTATATTTGTCTGCGATTTCCTGACTGGATAAGATCATGCCTCCACGCGGTCCACGCAGTGTCTTGTGTGTTGTGGTTGTGACAACGTGTGCATACGGGATTGGGCTTGGATGAAGTCCTGCAGCGACAAGTCCTGCGATATGTGCCATATCGACCATCAGAACTGCTCCGCATGCATCTGCGATCTCACGGAATCTCTTGAAATCAATGGTTCTCGCATAAGCACTTGCACCTGCGATGATCATCTTCGGCTTGCACTCCATCGCGATCTCTTCTACTTTGTCATAATCAATAAATCCCTCGTCATTGACACCGTAAGGTACAATGTGAAAATAAGTACCGGAAAAGTTTACAGGGCTTCCGTGTGTCAAATGTCCGCCGTGATCTAAGTTCATTCCCATGACCGTGTCACCCGGTTTTAAGATGGCAAACTGTACAGCCATATTCGCCTGTGCACCTGAATGTGGCTGTACGTTCGCATACTCACAGCCAAACAGCTCTTTCGCACGCTCTCTTGCAAGTTCCTCTACAACATCCACACACTCACATCCGCCGTAATATCTTTTCCCCGGATAACCTTCTGCATATTTATTTGTAAGAACACTGCCCATCGCCGACATCACTGCCTTGCTTACCCAGTTTTCGGATGCAATCAGCTCAATATGACTGTTCTGACGTTCAAATTCATCGGTGATGGCATTTGCCACTTCCATATCAACTGCCTGAATATCTTCCAGTGTATACATAATCCGTAATTCTCCCTTTCTTTGCTGTTTGATCAATGTGTCTTTCTACGAAAAACACTTGTCTTTTGCTATGTTTATCATTATATATGACTTTCCTTTTTTTGGCAATTCCAAATGCCAGAATAGTTATATCAAATTATTATAAATGATATAAGCCCTGACGATAAAGCCAGATGGCACCTGCGATCTGTAAAATGAGGATCAGTGGTATTCCTATAACAAAATACCAGTGTCTCGTCTTGTGGCGGAACACATACATTCCCGCCCACGTTCCGATACTGCCGCCTAAAATGCTGACTAAAAAAAGCATTCTTTCTGAGATCCGCCATCGATGCATTTTCGCCCTTCTTTTATCCTCTCCCATAATAAGGAAGCCCACCAGATTTAAAAAGATCAGATAAGCTGCGATCGTATCCATATGTTTCTCCTTTTTTCTAAAATAGAATCCTGTTCTACAGGATTCACCGCCTGCGCGACATAATTCATCTCCGACGCAGTGTGATCCCGCCCGGAGGGCTTTAAGATTCATAGGACGTAATTTCCTATGAATCTTAAAAGTCCCGGCAAATAACTGCCAGGACTTTCACTTTTCTTCAACAGATCTTATTCTGTTATTTTATTTTTACCAAGATGAACTTTCATCACATACCACAACTCGGTTGCAATGCAGATAGATGAATATGCACCGCAGATCATACCTGCCATCAGCGGCAGTGCAAATTCACGAATACTTGCTACACCAAGAAGGAACAGCATAAATACCATAATAAATGTTGTTATGGATGTGTTGATGCTTCGTGATAAGGTCTGTGTCAGGCTTCGGTTTGCTACTTCCATCAGATCTTCCCTTGTCTGTTTACCATGCTTTAATGCAAGGTTCTCACGGATACGGTCAAAGATAACGATCGTATCGTTGACAGAATAACCAATGATCGTCAGCATACATGCGATAAATGTATTGCCGACTGAAATACGCATCAGCGCATATACGGTAAGTACAACCAGTACGTCGTGGATCAGGGCAATGATCGCACTGGCACCGAAACGGATATCTTTAAAACGGAACCAGATATAGATCAGCATACAGATTGTTGAGATAATAACCGCCTTGACTGCATCCGCACGCATCTCACCACTGATCATGGAACTGATACTCTGGAATGTAATGGTGGATTCATCTACATCAAAACTGTCTGCCAGCTTATTATTCAGATCATCACGCTCTTCTTTGGATAAAGTACGTGTCTTGATCGTAATCTGAGTTGTTCCCTCTACTTTGTTTGCCTGAATATTGCTGTCTCCAGTTACTTCTTTTACAACCGGGATAATATCATTTTCAATATCTTCGATCGTATATTCTTTGCCGAAATCAGCAGTAGTGGAAGTTCCTCCCATGAAGTCAAGTCCATAATTCAGGGAGTTCTGACCAGATGCCTTATGTACTCCCATACCGATAAATCCGGCAGCTATAACTGCAATAGAAATTGCAAAGAATACATATCTCTTCTGCAGGAAATTGATCGTCTTTCTCTCTTTTGCACGTCCGTAGAATTTTTCATCTCTCATTCCTAACCAGTAGAAAGAATAAAGGATCCATCTTGTGACAACAAGTGCTGTAAACATGGAAAGGATAATACCGATCATCAGTGTATATGCAAATCCTTTTACAGTACCGGAACCTAATCCCATAAGAACAATCGCTGCAATCAATGTTGTGATATTACCATCTAAGATTGCAGACATCGCTTTGTGGAAACCATTCTTCATTGCAGTAATCACGGATTTTCCTGATGCAATTTCTTCACGGATACGTGCAAAGATGATAACGTTCGCATCCACTGCCATACCAATACTTAAGATAATACCGGCAATACCAGGTAATGTTAATGTGATCTCGAATAAGTATAAAGTTGCAATCACAAGTGCTGTATAAATTGCAAGTGCTAAAGCTGCTGCGACACCCGGAACTGCATATACAATGATCATAAATACCATTACGATCACAAGACCGATTGCTGCCGCTTTTAAACTGGAGGAGATTGCCTGGCTTCCAAGCTGTGCTCCTACCACACTGGACTCTAACTCTGATAACTGCAGGGAAAGAGAACCGATTCTGATCTGTGTTGCTAAAGTCTGTGCCTCTTCAAAGGTGCTCTGACCGGAAATCTGTGCAGTACCTCCGGTAATTGCCTCATGAACAGTCGGATAACTGATAACTTCTCCATCGTATACGATTGGAAGTGCTTTTCCGACGTTTTCAGAAGTAACTTCTCCGAAAGTCTTTGCTCCCTCATCTGTCAGTGTAAGCTGTACCACATACTGCTTGTTTCCATACTGATCTGTGGTTGTTGCAGCCTGTGCATCTGCCACCTGGTCACCCGTCATAAATACGGTACCATCTGAAAGCTGGAACTCTAAGGAACCCGGATTACCAAGTTCTTCCAAAATCTTGCTTGCGTCCGTAACACCCGGGATCTCAACGGCGATACGATCATCTCCAACCTGATATACGGATGCCTCTGTACTGTAACTTTCCACACGCTTCTGGAGTTTGTAAATCGTATCACTCATATCCTCTGCACTCGGATTTTCATCCATGACCTGATAGGTGATCGATACACCACCGGACAGATCAAGTCCAAGCGGAATACTCATTTCTTCCCCAATACCGGTCGATGAAAGAATAATAGATGCATAATAGGCAAGTCCCGCAAATGCAGCGAGAATCGCAACTAATATGACTGCTGCTTTACTCTTTTTCATTTTCTTTTTCCTTCCTGTTTCTTATTTATTCACAATCGGCCTCGGCAGCCTTAATCATGATCGCGCACTCAATACGTTTTTTCTGCAATTCACATCCGATATCATATGCCCCACAGATGTCACCGCTGAAATTATACGCATTTGCTGCACATCCGCCGCTGCAGTAGAATCTTGCGAAACATTTTCTGCATTTTTCTTTTGCATAGACATTACAGCACTTAAACTCATCACGGATCTCTGTATTTTTTATACCTTCATCCACATTGCCAAGTAAAAACTTTTCATTGCCGACAAACTGGTGACATGGATAAAAATCTCCCCATGGTGTCACTGCAAGGTACTCGGTTCCTGAACCACAGCCGGACAGACGTTTTGCCACACATGGACCGCCCTCAAGATCGATCATAAAATGGAAGAAATTAAAATCATCTCCCTCTTTGTGACGTCTTACCATCTCCGCTGCAAGTTTGTCATATTCCTCAAACAGCTGTGGAAGATCTTCCTCTGTGATCGCATACGGTTCACTCGGTTCTGCAACTACCGGCTCCACGGAGATCTGTTTGAAACCAAGATCCGCAAGATGAAGTACATCTGCTGCAAAATCAGGATTGTAGTGTGTGAATGTACCACGCACATAATATTTGTCCTGATGTCTGCTCTCTGCAAATTTCTGGAACTTTGGAACGATCAGATCATAACTTCCTGCCCCTTTGCGGAACGGACGCATCTTATCATGAATTTCCTTTCTTCCATCGATACTTAAGACCACATTTGCCATCTCTTTATTACAGAATTCCATGATCTCGTCATTTAAAAGCACACCATTTGTGGTCAGTGTAAAACGGAAATTCTTGCCATGCAGCTTTTCCTGCTCTCTTCCATAGGCAACTAAGTCTTTTACGACCTGCCAGTTCATAAGCGGCTCGCCGCCAAAGAAATCCACCTCAAGATTTCGTCTGTTACCTGAATTGGCAATTAAGAAATCCAGTGCTTTCTTTCCAACTTCAAAGGACATCAGTGCCCTTCTTCCATGGTACTCTCCCTCCTCAGCAAAGCAGTACTGACATGCCAGGTTGCAGTCATGTGCAATATGCAGGCAGAGTGCCTTGACAACCGTCGGGCGTTTTTTGAAATCCATGATATAGTTTTCGTAAGTGTCCTTTGTAAAAAGTGACTCCTCATCGATCAATGTCTGGACTTCATCGATTGCTTCCTCCACTTCCTCTTTGCCGTATTTTCCGGACAGTGCAGATACGATCTCATCCCTTGCATACGATTCCGGCTGGCTCTGATCGATCATCTCAATGACATCATAAGTCACGTCATCCACCACATGAATCGCTCCGCTGTTTACATCTAAAACAATATCATAGCCGTTGTTCTTATACTGATGAACCACTATAATATTTCCTCTCTTTCTATCTGATTTTACAGCAAAACATTTAAAGTTTTCTGCAAATCAATATATTTTTTTCAAGTATTACGGCATTTTAATGTTGCCGATAAAACGTACAAATGACCGCACGCTATGCGAACGGTCGTTTGCAGATTTCACTTATATACGACCGTATGATTTTCATCGTTGTATCACACAGTCATTTTGTATGATGCCATGATGGCATATCCGGCACTCATATGCACAATTTTTACCATGCTATGCATGCCCGGCTGTACCAGCTCAAATCTTATTTGTGCTCGCAGCTCTGGTTTCCTACTGTACAGGATGTTTTGCATGCAGACTGGCAGGATGTCTGGCACTCGCCGCAGCCGCCTTTTTTGATTGTGTTCTGTAATCTCTTGGTATTTAATGTCTTTACATGTTTCATGATGCTTCTCTCCTTTTTTGTAATTTCCGCACACATGGGATACGCCATTTGCCCGCTCCCCGTAATACTATGTATTTATTCGCTTTCGCGCGGAGTTCTGTTAACTTATACAGTATAACATAACTTTTTTCATATGGGAAGTTTTTTTTATTCCGCATCCTTCGGCAGGATAATATTAAAGATGATCGCCACAATGGCTGCCGGAACAATACCGGAACCGCCAAAGATCAGCTGGATGCCCTGCGGCAGATGTGCAAGGATGCCGCTGCTGGATCCGATTCCATAGCCAAGTCCCAATGCGACGGAGACGATCGTGATATTGCGCATCGTCATCGGTTCTTTGGTAATAAGCTGGATTCCGCTGATCACGATGGATGAAAACATCATAACGGCAGCTCCTCCAAGTACACTCTGCGGCATGATTGAAATCAGTGCTGCAAGTTTCGGGAATAAACCACATAAAATCAGGAATACGGCTCCGGATGCAAGCGCCATACGGTTTACGATTTTCGTCATTGTGACAAGTCCTACATTCTGACTGAAAGAAGTATTCGGCAGAACACCAAAAAGTGCTGCAAGCGAAGAACCAATTCCATCACAGATGACACCGCCGGAAAGTTCTTTGTCGGTAGCTTCTCTGCCCATTCCACCTTCCATAACACCGGAGATATCTCCGACTGTTTCAACCGCGGTAACAACAAACATGATCAGAACCGGAATGATTGCTCTCCAGTCAAATACCAGTTTGACCGGCATTAATTTCGGAACGGAAAACCAGGCTGCATTTGCAACCTTATCCCAGTTTAACACCCAGGCTTTTGTGTATTCCACACCATCCGCATTGACTGCTGTTGTCGGCAGTACCAGTCCCATGATCGCAGCAATGATATAGCCTGCCACAATACCGATCAGGATCGATGATGCACTCGCCATACCTTTCATCCAGTGTTTCACTGCTACAATGATCAGTAAAACAGCTGCTCCGAGCAGTAAATTTTCTACTGAACCAAAGTCGTTTGCCGTATTGCCGCCGCCAAAAGAATTGACGCCGACCGCGATCAGTGACAATCCGATCGACAGTACAACGGTTCCCGTTACAACCGCAGGGAAAAATCTGCGGAGCGGCTTTAACAGAAATCCAAGGATTCCCTCAAACAAACCACCAATGACGGATGCACACATAATGGCTCCATATGCAAGGATTCCTCCTCCCATTACCTGAACCACACTGTTAAACACACCGATAAATCCGGAACTCGTTCCCATGATGATCGGTACCTTTCCACCAACCGGTCCGATCGCAAATAACTGGATCAGTGTCACGATCCCGGCGATCAGCATCGCATTCTGCAGCAGATCGACCTGCAGACTGCCGAACTCCTCACCTGCAATACCACATGCCCCTGAGATGATCAGGATCGGTGTCAGGTTTCCCACAAACATTGCCAGCACATGCTGTAATCCTAGCGGGATTGCCTTTTTCAGCGGGAGTTTTCCGTAAAACTCGTACTCTGCTCCCTGTCTCTTCTGTCTTTCCATGTCTTCCTCCTCGTGCGTATCTTTTTCTGCATGAAACATTGATAATTTTTTTCATTCATGCACATTTTCTTTGAGTATAGCACGCCGCTGATATTCTGCGCAAGTCCTGTCTATATGCTAATTGGCACACTGACAGTAACCACTAACTTATCATTCCGCCCGCCATCCCGGATGCCGCACATAGAATAAATGTTGTCGCCACTTTCGGCAGTTCCATGGAGACTCCCTGTTTAACCAGCACTGATATCAGGAATAAAATGCAAAAATAAATGGCTCCCGCTGCAAATCCCCATAAAAATTTCTGTGTTTTCATGATCTTTCCCATGAAAAATCCACCGATCACTCCGGAGACGATATAAATGACAACGATTCCCACCTTTACTGCCGATTCACTCAGATCAAACTTATATAACAGTGCAGCCAACAGTAACAGGAACAGGCAGCTTAAAAGGAACATGACCAGCACGGACACCAATACCGCAGTGACCGGATTGTTTTTTGCATCTCTTGTTTTCATTTTTGACTGTATATTCATTGACCACTCCACAGGTTTTCGATTCTGTTTCACTATATGAAAAAAACGCAAAAGCTATGCTCTTTTTACATGCTTTTGCGTTTTTTATTTTTATGATCCACCTTTTGCTGACTCTATCTTACAGATATGCAATACTATAAGCTGCCTTGAATGTTCCGCCCTGCGGCAGCATGTTTTCGTAGTCGCGCTGCTGCAATGTGCCGGTAAAATCTGTGGCATCGCATCTTCCGTACCATGGTTCAATGCAGACGAAAGGTGCATTTTTTCCTTCCGGTGACCATACTGCAAACAGCGGGGTGTCAAATTTTACGGTTACATACGGGATGCCTTCACGGTCAAGCAGGGAAACCTCTCCGGTCTGTTTTCCTTCGACCATGTAAGTGCACTCATCAAAGAATCCTTCCGTAAATGTCACACAGCCATCTTTCAGTGCCAGGACTTTATCCTCCATCACCGCCATACCGTCCGGTGTGTTTCCATGATGATGAATAGTATCTGCCAGGCCGCCAAATTTGAGACCATATCCGGTTTTATTTTCCTCTCCGTGAACCGGGCAGTTGAATGCCGGATGTGCACCGATGGAAAAATATAATTCTTTTGTGTCGGTGTTTTCCACAGTCCAGTTTACTTTCACCTCGTTTTTGCACAATTCATAACCAATGTGCAGCGCAAAATGAAATGGATATTTTTCACAGGTTTCCGCAGTATCGGTCAGTACAAATGAGATGTTCTCTTCCGTCTGTGCCTCTAATGTAAACTCCATATCTCTTGCAAATCCGTGCTGTCCCATCGTATAAGTTTTTCCGTCATAACGGTATTCTTTGTTTTTCGGCGCACCGACAAACGGAAATAATACAGGGGATGTTCTGCCCCAGTACTTTTTATCACCACACCACATATATTCAAAGTTATCTGATTTTCTTTTTACAGATTTGATCTCTGCTCCAAATGAGTCAATCTCCACTTTTAAATTTTCATTTTCCAACGTATATCTCATATCTGTCTCCTCTTCATACAGGCATTTCATTTCTCATCTGCCTGTCACTGCTCATTTTTCATTGCTGTTACATTATAACCTAACTTTTCCATAAAATCTATCCGGCAATCGTTTTATTTTTCACGCTACATACTGATACATGAATACAAAATGGCAGATGCTTCCAGCCATGACAAACAGATGAAATACTTCATGGGAGCCAAACTGACTGTGCTTCGCGTTGAACACCGGCAGTTTTAATGCATAGATCACACCGCCGACAGTATAGATCAGACCGCCTGCAAGCAGCCACAAAAATGCTGCCTGGGAAAGAGTGGCTAACAGTTCCCGGAATACAAACAGACACACCCATCCCATTGCGATATAGATCACGGATGAAAACCACTTCGGGCAGTTGATCCAGAGCACTTTTATCAGCATTCCTGCCGCCGCAATGCCCCACACTGCCGCAAGCAGCGTATAACCCGACTTCCCGCCAAGTACGATCAGACATACCGGCGTATAAGATCCGGCAATCAGGACAAATATCATCATATGGTCGAGTTTGCGGAATATCTTTAAAATTTTATCCCGGACAACAAGCGAATGGTACACCGTACTTGCACCATAAAGCAGCACCATGCTTCCCATAAACACGGCCATTGCCAGAATCGTTGTATGATTTCCATTCAGCGCAGCCTTGACTAACAACGGCGATGTGGCAAATATTGCCATCATCATAGCTATAAAATGTGTAATGGCGCTTCCCGGTTCACGAATCCCTATCTGTAACATAATATGACCTCCTTTAGCAAAATAGTATTTATTGTTTTTACATGTAGTATTTGTTACTATATCTTTTGTATTTTGATACTACTACTTATTATACATTATGTCAATTATATTTATGCTACATTTTTTCTCAATTTTTGCAGGTTTTTAGGAGGTTTACACAAATTTGCAGAACGCATTTTCCTATGAAGATTCGGATATCAAAAAACCGCCGCCCGCAGAATCTTATTCATCCGGGCGGCAGTCCTCTGTAACTCTATTCTTTTTTATAATTCGCAGTTATTTACGGTTCTTGGGAACGGAATAACATCACGGATGTTAGACATTCCTGTCAAGTACATAACGCAGCGCTCGAAACCGAGTCCGAATCCTGCATGTCTTGCAGAACCATATTTACGGAGATCCAGATAAAACTGATAATCTTCTTCTTTTAAGCCGAGTTCATTGATTCTTGCAAGAAGTTTATCGTAATCATCCTCTCTCTGGCTTCCTCCGATGATCTCACCGATACCAGGTACCAGACAGTCAACGGCTGCTACGGTCTTTCCGTCATCATTCATCTTCATGTAGAATGCCTTGATCTCCTTCGGGTAATCGGTTACGAATACCGGACGTTTGAAGATCTCCTCGGTCAGATAACGCTCATGCTCCGTCTGAAGATCAGTTCCCCAGGAAACTTTATATTCAAACTTGTCATTGTGTTTCTCTAAGATCTCAACTGCCTCTGTGTATGTCACGCGGGCAAAATCGGAATTTGCCACATGCTGCAAGCGCTCTAAGAGTCCTTTGTCAATGAAGTTGTTGAAAAATGCCATCTCTTCCGGTGCATTCTCAAGTACATAGTTGATGATGTATTTTAACATGCTCTCGGCTAAGATCATGTCATCTTCCAGATCTGCAAATGCGATCTCCGGCTCGATCATCCAGAACTCTGCTGCATGTCTGGTCGTGTTGGAATTTTCTGCACGGAACGTCGGTCCAAATGTGTAGATGTTCTTAAATGCCATCGCATAAGTCTCACCGTTTAACTGTCCGCTTACGGTAAGATTGGTCGGCTTATTAAAGAAATCCTTCGTATAATCTACCGTTCCATCCGGATTTTTCGGAAGATTGTTCATATCCAGTGTCGTTACCTGGAACATTTCTCCCGCACCTTCACAGTCACTTCCTGTGATCAGTGGTGTGTGTACATAAACAAAATCTCTCTCCTGGAAAAATTTATGAATTGCATATGCAATCAGGGAACGCACACGGAAAACTGCCTCAAACGTGTTTGTTCTTGGTCTTAAATGGGAGATCGTTCTTAAATACTCAAAACTGTGTTTCTTTTTCTGCAGCGGATAATCCGGTGTGGAAACACCCTCGATCTCGATCTGCTCTGCCTGGATTTCAAACGGCTGCTTGGTTCCAGGTGTTGCAACAAGCTTACCTGTCACGATGATCGCTGCACCGACATTTAACTTTTCAACATCATCAAAGTTCTCTAAAACATTGGAATATACGACCTGAACCGGTTCGAAAAATGTTCCGTCGTTCACCACGATAAATCCAAAATTTTTGGAGTTACGGATGCTTCGCACCCATCCGCCGATCGTCACTGTCTGATCCACATATTCTTCCTGTTTCCGGAATAAATCCCTTACATTTACCATATCCATAATTGAATCCTCCAATCCCCATCTCTTTGGTCTTCTTTTGGGATATTTATTTGATTAATTTGCTGTTTCTGTCTCGGCAGCGTCGACAGCTTCCTGCGGTTCTGCACTCTCTGTGCCCTCAGTACTCTCTGTCTCCGCCGGAGCTTCCACAGTTACATCCGCATTATCTTTGACAGACTGCAATGCAAGATTATCAACATAGACCTGTCTTAAATATTTTTCACCATAAGCTGCATCACCGTAGCCATAGTTCTTATATAAATCGTCTTCAGATGACAGACTGTTATTGCTCATCAGAGTCTGCACATAAGAAGAAAATCCGTCCTCGTCAAGCTCGGTGCCCTCTTTTGCTGCGATCGCACCTGTGATAAACTCCATGGAAATATTTTTCTCCATGCCTGATTTCCACTCCTGACGCACCTCATCAAGTGTCATGTTGTACTGGCTGCTGACGTAATCCTCAAGTTTGGATGCATCCCCATCACAGTAATTCTGTACATACTGTTTCTCATAATCATTGACACGGGCTGTCAGATAATCTTCCGGGATATCCACTTTACAGTTTTCTAACAGGTACTCCTGCACTGCTGTGTAAGTGTCACTGTCCTTATTGCTGCTGGCCTGACTTTCAAGGAATGATTTAATCTGTGCATACATATCATCTACTGTGTCAGCCTGAAACTGTTTCTGCGCAAAATCGTCATCCACATCATCGAGTGTCATCTCTTTCTGGATTGAGTTGACGGTAAATGTGAATACAACCTGTTTTCCGGCAAGGTCTGCATTGCCATAGTTATCCGGGAATGTCACATCGCTGTCAATAACATCACCGACAGATGCACCTTTTAAATCATCTGTAAAGCCGTCAATAAAGGAGCTTGACTGGCTTCCTGCGGAACAGTTATTGTCCACATCGATATTCTGATCCTCGGCACTTCCATTATCAAATGCCACTCCGTCTAATTTTCCAACATAGTCCACGTTTACGATATCACCATCTCCAACGGTTGTTTTGGTATCATCTGCAACGTAGAACGGTCCGTAATAAGAAAACATCTGCTCAAAATAATCTTTTGCATCCTGGTCATCCACATCATAATCGCCTGTGATCGTAACCGGAACCTTGCTGTAATCACAGAGTGTCACATAATCGGAAGGATCCAGATCATAAGAAGGACTCTCATATTCCACTGTTTCTGTTCCTTCTGCTGTTTCCGTGCCGTTTACTGATTCTGCAGCCTCTGTCCCCTCTGCGGTATCATTCTTCTTCCCGCCGCATCCGAGTGCAGTTACTGCCATCATCGTACAAAGCATTAATACTACTACTTTTTTCTTCATAATTATAATTACCTTTCTAATCCTTTAAGACAAGCTTTTCCGTCTAACTTTAATAACATACCACAATTTCTGCAAAAATAAAAGTATGTTTGACAAAAGTTATCGTATATGATAGTTTTTTGAAAAAGGGGAAGAAACTATGGGAAAAGCACTTATATTAGGAAAAGATACAAAACATCTCGACAAAGATATAGAGTTATGCCGCACAACCAATGAGCGGATCAGTGATCAGGCGGCACAGTTATTGATTGAAAATCAGATTCCATTTACGCGGAGTTTTATTAAGATACCATTTTTTCTGCGCGAAAAATACCGGGGTGCACACCAGTTTTATGTCATCCATACCAACCGCAACCGCTATTCCCAGGCAAGACATACACTCGATCATATGGATTCCGTGTTCCGGCGCAGACTGATCGTGAGTAACTATTAAAATCCAGATACCCTTTTTCTTATATCTCACAGACTTTATACAGGTAACTATTCCCCTGTTTTCCCACTCTGTCCACGATTTCTAAATCCGTCAGAATCAGAAGCACAGTCTGTGCAAGCGACAACGGAATTTTTGCAGATTTTGAAAAATCTTTCGTAGTAAAAGGTTCCGGCAGGTCAAATGGGATAAACTGCATATAATCTTCCCGTCTCTCAATACAGACTTCCTCCACAAACTGCACCGGGATCCGGTCATAGCGCTCACTGCCTTTCTTTTTATCTCGGCTCCAGCCGTTTAACAGGCGGTACTCCTCCATATCGATCAGTGCAAACCGAAATCTTAAGTTTTCATTTTTTAAAAACGGACGTATTTTATACAATTCTTTAAATGCCACATACGGATTTCCTTTTTTGGGGGACTTGCGCTTCGGTGACATCTCGCCACTCTCCTCATCGATCCACGAAAGCCATTTGACATGCGGGATCGGATAGACGATCGTGACCGGATAGATTTTTAAGAACGCATCCAGTTTTCTCCGCATAACCTGAAAGGAGCGTGTCTGTATCTCAATGATCTCGGTCCCCGTAAAAATGTCCGCCACAAAATTTTCGATTGGGATTTCGTGCATATCCGTATCCGGCGCATAATAATTTTTCAAAACGGCATGTACCGTTTTCTCTGAGAGCGTCCCGATTCCCTGACGCTCCCTGTTTATCCCGATCACTCTGTTTTTTGCAGCTTCAAACCTCAATTCATCAATACACATGACACACTCCTCTTGCAGAATGAAGTCTTATTTTCTCTCCGGATGCTTCATATCCTTTAAAATATCAAAGCAGTCAAAAGTTCTGAAGTAGTCATCCGGTGTCTCTGCACGGCGGATCAGCTGGGTGGAACCATCCTCTTTTAACAATACCTCCGCGGAGCGCAGTTTTCCGTTATAGTTATATCCCATGGAGAAACCATGTGCTCCTGCATCGTGGATCACAAGCAGATCTCCCATATCGATCTTCGGCAGCATACGGTCAATGGCAAATTTATCACAGTTCTCGCAGAGGGAACCTGTCACATCATATTTGTGGTCGCAAGGCTCGTCCTCTTTTCCCATAACGGTGATGTGATGATATGCCCCGTAAATTGCCGGACGCATCAGGTTGACTGCACAGGCATCCACACCGATATACTCTTTATAGGTGTGTTTCTCATGGATTGCTTTCGTCACAAGGCAGCCGTAAGGTGCTAACATGAAACGTCCCATCTCTGTATAAATAGAGATATTTCCAAGTCCTGCCGGAACTAAGATCTCCTCAAAAGCTTCCTTGACCCCCTGTCCGATCACGCGGATATCGTTCGGTGTCTGATCCGGTGTATAAGGCACACCGACACCGCCGGAAAGGTTGATAAACTGGATATCACATCCGGTCTTGTCACGCAGTTCCACAACCAGTTCGAACAACTGTCTTGCCAGTTTCGGGTAATATTCATTTGTCACGGTGTTGCTCGCTAAGAATGCATGTACGCCGAAATGTTTTGCGCCTTTTTCTTTTAAGATCTTAAATCCCTCGATGATCTGCTCATGTGTAAAACCATATTTGGCATCACCAGGATTATCCATGATGCCGTTGCTCATCTTAAAGACTCCGCCCGGATTATAACGGCAGCTGATCGTCTCAGGAATTTTGCCGATCGTTTTCTCTAAAAAGTCAATGTGGGTAAAATCATCTAAGTTGATGATCGCACCAAGTTCATTGGCAAATTTAAACTCCTCGGCAGGTGTATCATTTGAGGAAAACATGATGTGCTTTCCGTCAAATCCCTGGGAGTCTGCCAACATCAATTCTGTTAAGGATGCACAGTCGCAGCCGCAGTCATATTCTTTTAGGATATCAAGGATGTACGGGTTTGGCGTTGCCTTTACCGCAAAATACTCACGAAATCCGGGATTCCAGGAAAATGCTTCCTTGACCGCCTTCGCATTTTCACGGATTCCTTTTTCATCGTAGAGATGAAACGGTGTCGGATATTTTTTTACGATCTCTTCGAGCTGTTCTTTGGTTACAAAAGGTTTCTTCTTCATAATATTCCTCCATTTTATTAAAATACAGCCTGTATCAGCACCATATAAAGCACTGTCCCGACGCCGATACTAAGCAGGTTGTTTCGTTTCCAGACATGAAGCAGTATCACTACTGCCACCGCTATAAACTCCGGTAATCCATATGGATAGGATGTGATACTTACCGCCTTTAAACAATAAATCACCAACATTCCGATGACTGCCGGCGGCAATACTTTTCCAAGATACTGTATCACCGGCGGGATCGGTTTTCCCGGCGGAAAGAATAAAAACGGGCAGAGTCTTGTAAAAAAGATCGTTCCCGCAACTGCTGCAATGATAACAAGTGAACGTGCCACACTAACCGGCATGATGCTCTACCTCCTTTTTCTGTTCTGTTTCTTTATCCAAAAACTTTCTGTACGGAAGCAGAATTAACATAATGCAGATCATGGTCGGCAGGATAAAATTGTCTGCCCCAAAGATCAGCAGGCAGATCAGTCCGCATCCAAGTCCGATCAGCACACTCGGACGGTTTTTTGACTCCATCCACTGTTCCACCATGATCACAACAAACAAAGCCGTCATCGCAAAATCAATGCCTGTTGTGTCGATTGGAAGCACCGAACCAAGCAGTGCTCCGATCGCCGAACCTGCGATCCAGTAAAGCTGGTCTAACAGTGCGATCGCAAATAAGAACTGTCCTTCGTCCACATCCTTTGGCACTTTCGTTACAAAAAATAAGGAATATGTCTCATCTGTCAGGGAAAAGATCATATACAGACGTTTTTTTCCCATCTTTGCAAAACGCTCTAACAACGACAGTCCATAAAAAATATGCCGGATATTTAACATAAACTCCATAAAGATCACCTGTAAAAGGCTCACACCCGGTGCAAAAAAGTTCACGGCGAGATATTGTCCGCTCCCTGCATAACAAAGAACGCTCATCAATATCGCCCACAGAAAATTATACCCTTTTTCCTGGATCATCACTCCGAAAGCCATGCCGATAAACAGATATCCTGTCATGACCGGTATGGTATATGGAAATGCGGCTTTAAATGCTTTTCCATAGGAGGATTTTTTACTTATTTTGTTTTTTTCTATTTCACAATCCATTTCTTTTATCTATCCCCTGCACTTTATCACTTTAGCTTATCGCACTATGTACTCTACAACAATTTTTACGATACATCAAGACAATTTTCAACAAAAACTTCACTATTGCAAAAACATGTGCTATACTCTTTTTAGTCGCGTTTTACACGAAAAGGAGTTATGAATGAGTATTACCGTTTTAAATTATATGGATCACGCATTAGTCAGCCGCATCAATGAACAGGCTGCAAAGCGTGCCGAAGCTGCAAAACAGTCTAATACGGATGATTTTGCGGCTGCGTTAGCTGACAGTACAAAAGCTTTGGAAAACAGCCAGAATACCTCACAGACCGGTACCACAGGCGCAGATACATCAGGGATATCCGCAGCCCAGACAACTGCATCCTCTGCAAATTCCTATACTTCAGGCGAACTTGACTCTATTTTTGAAGAGGCCGCCAATTCCTATGGTGTTTCTTCTATTATATTAAAATCGATCGCCAAAGCAGAATCCGGCTTCAATCCCTCTGCCGTGAGCAATGCAGGCGCTGTCGGGATCATGCAGTTAATGCCATCTACCGCTGCTGCTCTTGGTGTTTCCAATTCCTATGATGCAAGAGAAAATATCATGGGCGGTGCAAAATATATCAGTCAGTTATTGTCCAACTATCAGGGAAATATCTCCCTTGCTCTCGCCGCTTACAATGCCGGCAGTGCAAATGTTGACAAATACGGCGGCATCCCGCCTTTTACTGAGACACAGAATTACGTTAAAAAGGTTCTCTCTTATATGGAAGAATTTGGTTCTGCTGTTTCTAATACGGTATCTTCCGTTTCAGACCAGCTTTCTTCTATTTTCAGTCTGACCGGAACTGCAAGAGATGAAGCAAATCAGATGCTCGCTGATTTCTTCTCCTCCAAAAATATCAGTAAAGATGCACTTGATATCTTAACCGCTATTTTAAAATTAAAAAATATGATATCTGGTCAGACAACATCAACAGATGTCTCTTCTGCTTTACAGAATACGGATACTACAACATCTGCTGTGGGAAGTACCTCTGAAAACCCATCCGACCGCACTGCAGTCCTTACTTCCATAAATTCTGATTCTGAAACAATTGAAGATATCACAAAAGACATCCCTGTACGCGTGATTCCTTCTGCAGAAACAGATACGGACGAAGATACTGATACTGAAACAAACACAGATATTGATGCAGCTGTCAGCACAGATACTAATGACGATGTCAGTACAGACACTGACAGTGAATCTTAAATATCCTGTTGCCTGCGGATTGCCCGCAGGCAATTTTTATGTCGATCCTATGGATCTCAAAACTTCTGTCTGATCCGTAACTGTTTCATACTTTCCTACATCGTTATGATAATTCTTCAATCTGTCCCTCTAAGTAGTGATTAAATTCTTTCATAAACTGATACACCGTCTTTACATCCTCTGTAGAATAATGGGACAAAAACTCCATATCCCTTTTTTCCCAGCGTTTGTGACGTTTTGCATGTTCCTCAAACAACATTTTTCCTAGATCCGTCAGTTTAAAATAAACTTCTTTTTTATTCGACTCCAAAGTGTACTTTTCAATCAGCCCTTTCGTTAACAGTTTCTTTGTCATTTTGCTGATCGCACCTCTTGTCATCCCCATATGTTCTGCGATCTTGGTAACATTGGGTAACTCTAATCTTCCAATATAGTCAATACAGTGCGTCTCGGAATAGCCATATTCATCGAGACATTTCCCCTCGGTCAGCTTCGAGAGCATGTCCTGCCGCTCTAACATCAGCGCAAGCTCTTTTAACAGAAGCTCCTGCTCTTTCATACATCCACTCCCTTACATAAAAGCAAATATTGTTTCCTTGTCAACAATTACTTCTGTTTTAATATAGCGCAAGTTTGTTTCCTTGTCAACAATGTATGTGTTGATTCCAGCCTCTGTTTTGGTAAGCATAAATACATGCTCTGTGAGTATGCTATTATCGAGCATGAAAAACCGGTAGAAGAATCAGGCTTTTTTCCTGCTATCTCCTGCCGGTTGATGTTATTTTTCTGCTGTTTTCGGTTGCTTTATTTCTTTCTGTTTTTCATAAGCTGCTTCTGACGTTTTTACATAGTTTTCATCGTACTTATTTGCCACTGCTTATGCATCAAAGTGAAATCCTGCCAGTAAAGAACCAAGGCTGGTGCCTGTTGATTCTGTGTCAGTGTATTTTTCCAGTTCTTCCTCAGCAACACCTGCGGTATCGACCATTTCTTCCTCTAATGCTTTCATGCTGAGGCTGATCTTGTTGTCATTTGTGTTAAGGACTTTTGCTTTGACTTTCTGTCCTTCTTTTAATACTTCGGATGGCTTTTTGATGCGGCGCTCACAGATCTGTGAGATGTGTACCAGACCGCTCAGTCCGTTTCCAAGGTTGATAAATGCGCCGTATGGCATCAGTGTCTCGACAGTTCCTTCGAGTACGGTTCCCGGTACGATCATGGAGATTTTATGATTGCGCTCCTCAGCTTCTGCTTCTCTTGCCACTGCCTTGCCGGATAAAACCAGTTTTTCTTTTTCCGGATCCACAGTGATCACACGCACTTCGATCTCTTTTCCGATCCACGCGTCAGTATCTTCCACATAGTCAAGTGTGATCTGGGATGCCGGGATAAATGCACGGATGCCTTCCAGATAAGTAACAACGCCGCTCGGTACACTCTCTTTGATGCGGACTTTGACTGTTGTCTCATCTTCCATCATCTGTTTTAATTTATCCCATGCGAGTATATCGTTCGCTTCCTTTTTGGAAAGTACGATATTTCCGGCACCATCGTCCGTCTGTACCACAGTTGCCTCGATCACATCTCCCTTGTGTACCTGTTCCATGACATTAAAATCAGGATCATTGCTCAGATCAGCAACTTTGATGATTCCCTGCGCATAATATTTTAAATCCAGAGTCACTTCCTCTTCATTTACATCAATGACTGTACCGGAAATGATGTCTCCCTCGTTGATCCTGCGGAAAGAGGCTTCCAGTTCGTCTTTGTAGTCGTCCATTGTTTCCATTTTGTTATCCTCCCATTTGTTAATTCTAATACCTGCAAAACTCATCCACATTTTCTGAAATTGCGAGAGACTGACACATGAAACGAAGGCACGCTTCCGCTGCGTGTCGCTCGCAACGGATACTAAGTGACCAAAATACGGTCACTAAGTACCGGCGGCTCCCCAGCACCTTCTTATTCATTTGTCAGTCTCTCGCAATAGCTCCACATTTTGTTGAGTTTTGCAGAGATCTACATTTTCTAAACGGTATTATAACACACCCGTCCCTAAAACAAAATGACAACTTTGAACAGGTCCCCGTCGACCTCGACGTGGAATTCGCCGCCCTGGGCTTCGGTAAAACTTTTTGCGATCGCAAGACCAAGTCCGGAACCTTCTGTGTTTCTTGAACTGTCGCCACGCACAAATCGTTCCGTGATCTCATCACCGCTGATATGTATTTCCTCAGCAGACATATTTTTTAAGATGATCTCTACAAGGGATGCTTTCTTTCGCACCTCTAAATAAACCCTGCTGCCCTGCATTGCATATTTGACCACATTGACAAAGAGATTTTCAAAAATGCGGTAGGTTTTCTGGTTATCAAGCATTAACAGTACCTTTTCTTCCGGCACATTCCACTTAAGTTCGAGTCCCCGCTCTTTCATCTTATCCACATGTTCAATGCTGACCTGTTTGATCAGGTTTACAACGTCAAGTTCCATCTTATTAAGTACGATATTATTGCTGTTTGCCTTGCTGACTTCAAAAAGATCTTCGATCAGCACCTTAAGGCGCAGTGATTTACGCTCTAAAGTATCAATGTAAGAACGCCTTTCTTCCTCCGTGATGTCTTCTTTTTTCAGCAGTTCAATGTATGTCGTGATGGCAGTGAGCGGTGTTTTTAAGTCATGTGAAACATTTGTGATCAGTTCTGTTTTCATACGCTGGCTCTTTACCTCTTCCTCCACTGCTTTTTTCATACCGGTCTGGATCTGCGCAAGTTCGTCCCGGAACGGATTAAATATGCCAAAATCCCCCTGAATCTCCTGATCAAGATTACCTTCTGCGATCGTCTGCATGGCATCTAACATCGCATGATAATCTTTATTGATCTGCTCATAATGTTTCTTTATAATAAAAAACAGGACGATCGAATAGACAACTAATGCACCGATCCCAAAGAACCAGAACAAGGAACAGGCTGCAAGCACTGCAAAGTTTATAACGACAACTTTTAAGATCAGTTTTGTCGTTTCCTCACTGAAATCAATGTGTGTGATCTCCCCGGAGAGTGTGTTCCACCACTGTCTGATCCGGTTGCCTGTCTTTTTAAACTGTTTTTTTATCCATGGGAAGATCTGATAGACCAGACTGTATCTTTTAACATATTCCCATAGTCCGACTGAAAATACCGGTCTCAGCAGATATGCGGCTGCAAACCACATTGCATAGATCAGCCACAAAGTTCCAACTGCAGTAAGTACGCTGATCACAACATCATAAACCTGTCCACCCATCAGTTCATCTGCCGCATCCGAAAATGAATCAAATCCATATGACCAGATAAGTTCCATAAAGTAATTCTGCAGACACAGTCCGCAGATCACACCTGTGACTCCAAGTTCTGCCGCGTAAGCATGTACCTTTCCATCATTTAAGATATTGCCTCCGGCTTTTTTCCCTGTCATAAAAAACATAAATGCGATCACCGCTACAACAGATGCGCCATACAATGGAAGTGCCCCATTAATTTTATAGGCGGACAGCTTTTCAAAATAATCTTCTTCCTCATCACTGCCAGAATCATAAAGAATATTTTCAGATGCTTTCTCTTTGGAAATACCGATCACAAACTCTATATTTTCCGGTCCTTTGAGCACGGGCATGTCTGTTGGATTAAAATACTCTTCCAGATTAGTTTTTAACAGTTCACTGCGTTCCTGTGCCCCTAAGGATTTTACTAAAAGATCGCCGCTATTTTCCCTGTCTGACAGCAGAGGAATTACTTCCATCGCCCCGACTTCATTAAATTTTACCGCAAACAATTCGCTGTAATATTGTGCCAGTTGTTCACTGACATCCTTTTCCTCTCCACCGAGTACGCTCTCTAAATTCTGCGTTGTATTTTTCAGTTTACTTCCATCTTCGGATTCCATGACGCAATAATCAATCTGGGAACGGATTTTTTCAAACTGACTGCTCCATTCATCCATCACCGACAATACTTCATCATTGGTTACCTGCTCTAATTGTTCCTGTGACTCCCACCTGTCGGTTTCATCCGCTTTTGCATAAGATGCGATATAAAGATCTGTTGCTGACATCTCCGTCTCACTCTTCTGATTCTGATATTCCAGATCGAGCAGATAAAATCCCTCATACAGATTTTTCAGAAACTGTGTCCGAATCTGCGTATCACTGTCTGCACCTGTTTTTGCTGCTTCTGTCTTTTGCATCCAGTCTTTGCTTCTGCGATTGATTCCCGGATAGCATAAAAAATTGATAACTGCTAAAACAAGAAGAAACCCTGCTGTTATCACAATCCCCGCCTTACGGCTGTTTTTCCATTTTATATCCAACGCCCCACACCACCTTTAAATATTTTGGTTCTCTCGGATTGATCTCGATCTTATCCCTGATATTTCTCACATGCACCATAATCGTATCCGTATTGATCGCTTTTTCATTCCAGACACGCTCGTAAATCTCGTCCGCCGAATAAACTCTTCCCGGATTTTTCATCAGAAGTGCTAAGATTTTAAACTCAATCGGTGTCATTTTTACCGGTTTTCCATCCACAAATACTTCTACCGTATCTTCATTCAGCTCAATTCCGCCAATGATATGTACCCTGTCATTTTCCTTTTTCTCCTGACTTTTGTTGTTAAACTTTGTATAACGCCGGATCTGGGAATTGACGCGCGCCATCAATTCTAACGGCGTAAATGGTTTTGTCACATAATCGTCCGCTCCGATGTTCAGCCCGATCACTTTATCTGTCTCCTCTGATTTCGCCGAAAGCATAATTACAGGAAAATCATGATGTTCCCTGAGTTTTAATGTCATTGTTACCCCATCCATACGCGGCATCATGATATCAACGATCGCAAGATGTATCTCCTTACTCTCAATAATCTCTAAACCTTCTATACCATCTGCCGCCTTATAAACGTTATAATTCTGGCTTTTTAAAAATATCTCGATTCCATCACGGATCTCTTTGTCATCTTCTACGATTAAAATATTGTACTGTTCCATTATTTTTGTCTGTGTGAAAGATTTTCACACTTCTCCCCTTTTCTTTCTGTGCCGCAGATATTCCTTTTTGCCACACTTCCTATCAGTATATCATTTACCTTATCAAAATGAAACAAATCTTATGTTATTTCCGGCACACCTGAATTATTTCTGCTCTTATCCTCCTTTGTGTATTATCTTACCTTCCGAATGCAAAGAACGCCCGCAGAAAAAGATAAAGATTTTCAAAAGATTTACTTTACATTTTCCTTAATTTCTGCAAAATTTTCTTTTTTTCTCTATATTTTTTGCATTTTGCTGATAGGAGTGTTAGAATACAAATGTTATTAAATTTTCGAGGAGGTTTACTTATGGACAAGAAAACAACAGGAATCGTTTCCTACATCACGCTTATCGGCTGGCTGATTGCATTCTGCGCCGGTGACAAAGAGGGTGCAAAATTTCATTTAAACCAGTCACTGGTGTTATACCTTGCATCCCTGATCAACAGCATTATTATTTCGCGCATTCCGATCTGTGGATGGGCTGTCAGCGGCATTCTCTCCATTGTATTCTTTATTTTCTGGATCATGGGATTAGTATATGCCTGCAAAGATGAAGAAAAAGAGCTTCCACTTTTAGGAAGTATTAAGATTTTAAACTAAGATATTAAAAAAACATTATTATGTAAAAACCCGGCTTTAAGGTTCATGACCCCAAAGCCGGGTTTCTTTTTCTGTGCACAGACCTGCCTGCTAAAACAGGCAGTCTGCTATCTTATACGATTTTCTTATACCTCTACGGTAATTTTGTCTAAGTGCCAGATATCATCTACATATTCCTGGATCGTACGGTCAGATGAGAATTTACCGGCATGTGCGATATTTAAGATTGCACTCTTTGCCCAGCCTTCCTCATCTTTGTATGCTTCCATGACGCGTTTCTGTGCATCTGCATAGGAACGGAAATCTTTTAAGATGAAATAGGTATCTGCAAACTGTGTACACTGTGTATTGAGCAGTGAGTTGTAAAGGTCACGGAACAGCTCAGGATCGTTCGGTGAATAGAATCCGTTGATCAGCTGCATCAATACCTTGCGGATATCCTGATCCGTATTAAAGATCTGCATTGGATCATAATCACGGTTTCTCTCATGCGCAATGACTTCATCGGAACTCATACCGAAAATAAATGCATTTTCTTTGCCGACTTCCTCTACGATCTCAACATTTGCACCATCCATCGTTCCGAGCGTCAGTGCACCGTTTAACATGAATTTCATGTTACCGGTTCCGGATGCCTCTTTACTAGCTGTGGAGATCTGCTCGCTGACATCTGCTGCCGCAAAGATCCACTCTGCGATCGATACGCGGTAATCTTCAATAAATACGACTTTGATCTTGCCGTTAATGCTTCTGTCATTGTTGATAACGTCCGCCACATTGTTGATCAGTTTGATCGTAAGTTTTGCGTTCTTGTAGCCTGCTGCTGCCTTTGCACCAAAAATAAAGGTTCTCGGATAGAAATCCATATCCGGGTGCTCTTTTAATTCATTATACAGATACATGACATGTAAAATATTCAGCAACTGACGTTTGTATTCATGCAGACGTTTTACCTGCACATCAAAGATGGAACGCGGATCTACTTCGATGCCGTTGTGCTCTTTGATGTATTTTGCAAGACGCAGTTTGTTCTGATATTTGATATTCATGAACTCCTGCTGTGCTTTTTTATCGGTTGCATAGATCGCCATCTTCTCAATATGGGAAAGATTTGTGATCCAGTCGTCACCGATATGTTCACTTACCCAGTCTGCAAGAAGCGGATCGCCATGCATCAGGAATCTACGCTGTGTGATTCCATTCGTCTTGTTGTTGAATTTCTGTGGGAACAGCTCATAGAAATCGTGAAGCTGCTCGTTCTTTAAGATCTCCGTGTGAAGTTTTGCCACACCATTTACGGAATATCCTGCTGCGATCGCAAGATGTGCCATTTTTACCTGACCATCGTAAACGATTGCCATACGTGCAACTTTACCGTTATCTCCCGGAAACTCTGCCTGGATCTGTAAAATAAATCTGCGGTTGATCTCCTCAACGATCTGATAGATACGCGGAAGCAGTCTTGAGAAGATCTCGATCGGCCATTTTTCAAGTGCTTCTGCCATGATCGTGTGGTTGGTATATGCACAGGTCTTTGTCGTGATCTCCCATGCCTCATCCCAGCTTAATCCCTCTTCGTCAAGTAAAATACGCATCAGCTCTGCCACTGCAACGGTCGGATGTGTATCATTTAACTGGAATGTCACTTTCTCCGGCAGCTTATGGATATCGTCATGATGCTTTTTGTAACGTGCTAATGCACGCTGTACACTTGCAGATACAAAGAAATACTGCTGTTTTAAACGAAGTTCTTTTCCTGCGATATGGTTATCATTCGGATAAAGTACCTCAACTAAGTTACGGGCAAGGTTTTCCTGCTCTACTGCCTTGTGGTAATCTCCCTTGTCAAAGGAATCTAACTCAAAGCACTCCATCGGCTCTGCATCCCAGATCATTAAGGTATCTACCACATGGTTGCCGTAACCTACGATCGGCATATCATAAGGTACTGCTAAAACGGACTGGTAATTTTCCTGTACGAAACGGGTCTTTCCTTCCTCCGTCACTTCCGCACGGACATAACCGCCGAATTTCACCTCATAGGAATATTCCGGACGGCGAAGTTCAAACGGATATCCGTTCTTTAACCAGTTATCCGGCACTTCCACCTGAAAACCGTCTTTGATCTTCTGTTTGAACATACCATAACGGTAGCGGATACCGCAGCCGTAAGCTGCGTATCCCAAGGTTGCCAGAGATTCCATAAAGCAGGCTGCAAGACGTCCGAGTCCACCATTTCCAAGTGCCGGATCCGGCTCCTGATCCTCGATCTCATCAAGGTTTAAACCGATCTCCCCGAGTGCCTCTTTTACCTCTTTGTACATTTTTAAATTGATCATGTTGTTGCCAAGTGCACGGCCCATCAAAAATTCCATGGACATATAATAGACCATCTTTGGATCCTGTTTGTCAAACGCTTTCTGTGTTGCAAGCCAGTCATCAATGATCACATCTTTTACCGTGTAGGAAACTGCCTGAAAAATCTCCTGCTGTGAAGCTTCCTCTAATGTTTTGCGGTAAAGATTTTTTACATTTTCCTTTACGTCCTCAATAAATTTTTCCTTGTTGAAAACATTTTCCTTCATCTAGTTTTCTCCTTTTTTGACTCCAAGCAATACTTTTTCCCCATTGATGTTCCATTCCTTGCAGTAAATTCCGTTTTCTCCGGAGTCAAAAGAATCAGCTTCTGCTACAACTTCAGTACCTAAAACATCACCCATGATGTCATTTCCGTACTTATGAAAGATATCGGCTACTTTTTCATCTGCATGATAGTAAATGGAGATTTTATCCATAACCTCAAATCCGGCTTCCTTACGCATTGTCTGGATCTTACTGATCAGCTCACGGACAAATCCTTCCTCTACCAGTTCCGGTGTCAGGTTGGTATCAAGCACAACGGTTACGGTATTATCACCTTCCGTTACATAACCTTCCATCTGTGTCATTGTGATCAGAAGGTCTTCTTCGGATAATTTTACATCATCACTGACTGTCGGCAATGCAAGCACACCGTCTGCTTTTAATTCAGCCATTGCTTTGTTTCCGTCTAACTCTGCAAGTGCTTTCTGGATCTGTCCTAAGAACTTGCCGTATTTCGGTCCGACGGTACGAAGCTGCGGTTTGAAGGTATAGCTTGTGTATGCACTGACATCCTCTGTAAAGTTTACTTTCTTCACATTCAGCTCATCCTCGATGATCTCTACAAAGTACTCAGATAAAACATTCGGTGCTTTGACATACATATTTCCGATTGGCTGGCGGTTCTTGATATTCGCTGAGTTACGGCATGCACGGCCCATAACAACGATCTTTAAGACCTCATCCATATTTTTCTCTAATTCTTTGTCGATCCATGCCTCATTGACAGCCGGGAAGTCGCACAGATGGATACTCTCCGGTGCCTCTGTATTGATGGAACGTACCAGATTCTGATAAATCTCCTCTGTCATGAACGGAATCATCGGTGCGGCAGCTTTGCAGATCTCAACCAATGCAGTATAAAGTGTCATATATGCGTTGATCTTATCCTGCTCCATGCCTTTTGCCCAGAAACGGTCACGGCTTCTTCTGACATACCAGTTACTCATGTCATCCACGAACTCATCAAGTACCTTTGCAGCTTCCGGAATGCGGTAATTTGCAAGGTTCTCATCCGTTCCCTTGATTGCGGAATTCAATTTTGACAGCAGCCACTTATCCATAACGGATAATTTTTCATAATCTAAGGTATATTTTGTTGCATCAAACTGGTCGATGTTTGCATACAGCACGAAGAATGCATAAGTATTCCACAGGGTACCCATGAATTTACGCTGTCCTTCCTGTACCAGCTTGCCACTGAAACGCTTCGGAATCCATGGTGCACTGCTTGTATAGAAATACCAGCGGATCGCATCTGCGCCGTAAGTCTCTAATGCATCAAACGGATCAACCGCATTTCCTTTGGACTTACTCATCTTCTGTCCGTTCTCATCCTGTACATGTCCAAGAACGATGACGTTCTCATACGGAGCTTTATTAAATAACAGGGTGGACTCTGCCATCAGAGAGTAGAACCATCCTCTTGTCTGGTCAACTGCCTCGGAGATAAACTTCGCCGGGAACTGTTTCTCAAAGACGTCTTTATTCTCAAACGGATAATGGTGCTGTGCGAATGGCATTGCTCCGGAATCGAACCAGCAGTCGATAACCTCCGGTACACGGTGCATTTCTTTGCCACAGTCCGGGCATTTGAAGGTAACTGCATCAATATACGGACGATGAAGTTCTACCTTTGCATCCTCCGGATTTCCGCTTCTCTCTGCAAGTTCTGCACGGCTTCCGATGCACTCCTGATGTCCACATTCACACTCCCATACCGGAAGTGGTGTTCCCCAGTAACGGTTACGGGAGATACCCCAGTCCTGGATATTCTCAAGCCAGTCACCGAAACGTCCTTTTCCGATAGAATCCGGGATCCAGTTTACAGTATTGTTGTTGCGGATCAGGTCATCTTTGACTGCAGTCATTTTGATAAACCAGGATTCTCTTGCGTAGTAGATGAGCGGTGTGTCACATCTCCAGCAGTGCGGATATTCATGCTCGAACTTCGGAGCATCGAATAACAGTCCCTTTTCATCGAGATCTTTTAATACCATAGGATCTGCTTTCTTTACAAAAACACCGGCATATGGTGTCTCTTTGGTCAGCTCACCTTTTCCGTCTACAAGCTGTACGAATGGAAGGTCATATTTTCTTCCGACAGCGGCATCATCTTCACCGAATGCAGGTGCGATATGAACGATACCGGTACCGTCTGTCATGGTTACATAGGTGTCACATACAATGTAATGCGCTTTTTTGTGCTGTTTTTCAATGATCTCTTTTGCACAGTCAAATAACGGCTCATACTCTTTGTACTCTAAATCGCTTCCTTTATAAGTCTCTAATACTTCGTATGCCTTTGTTCCCTCTGGCGCATCCTTGTCAAGCAGTTTGCCAAGTACCGTGTCAAGCAGTGCCTCTGCCATATAATAGGTATATCCGTCAACCGCTTTTACTTTGCAGTAAGTCTCTTCCGGGTTCACACAGAGTGCGACGTTAGACGGCAGTGTCCAAGGAGTTGTAGTCCATGCAAGGAAATATGCATCCTCTCCGATTACTTTAAAACGTGCAACTGCAGAGCGCTCTTTGACCGTCTTATAACCCTGTGCAACCTCCTGGGAAGATAACGGGGTACCGCAGCGCGGACAGTAAGGAACGATTTTAAATCCTTTGTATAAAAGGTTTTTGTTCCAGATTTCTTTTAATGCCCACCATTCGGACTCAATAAAATTGTCATCGTAAGTAACATATGGATTGTCCATATCAGCCCAGAAACCAACGGTCTTTGAGAAATCTTCCCACATTCCTTTGTATTTCCATACGGATTCCTTACATTTTTTGATGAAAGGCTCCATACCGTATTCTTCGATCTGCTCTTTTCCGTTTAAGCCAAGAAGTTTCTCAACCTCAAGTTCTACCGGGAGTCCATGTGTATCCCAGCCGGCTTTACGCGGAACGAATTTTCCTTTCATGGTCTGGTATCTCGGAATCATATCTTTGATCGTACGGGTCTCCACATGTCCGATGTGCGGCTTGCCGTTTGCAGTTGGCGGGCCGTCATAAAAGGTGTAGGTCTCTCCTTCCTTGCGGTGTTCCATGCTCTTCTTAAAGATGTCATTGTCATTCCAGAACTTCTCGATCTGTTTTTCTCTGTCTACGAAATTCAGATTCGCATCAACTTTCTTATACATTGTTAACCTCCATTGATTTAATAAAGAGTCGCTTGCGACTCTTTCGCGCCCGAGCGGTGCTGTTTACAGCAAACTTCTTCTCCGCGAAGTGCGCATCCCGCCCGGAGGGCTTTTTAATTCATAGGACGTAATTTCCTATGAATTAAAAAAGCCCTCGTCCTGTATATAGGACGAGGGCTTAAATACTTCGTGATACCACCTGATATACAAATGTACACGGAACTAATAAACTCCGGATACACGTTCCCTGTAACGCAGGAAATGCGTCAGCGCTTACTCTGTCACGGAAAATCCCAGTCGTGATCTGCCTTGACCATTTCAGACTGCGGCTTGGAAGTGATTTTCATTCAGCAGATACTCGCACCGGTTTCCACCTGCTCCGGCTCTCTGTTGCTTTTCCTGATGAACTACTGTCTTCGTCATTGCCTTTTGCCAAAAATCTAGTCTTTAGTATAGACTCGGAAAGTGAGAATGTCAAGAGGGCTTCATGCTTTTCACAGAGCACGTTTTTTCACATCTGCGATCACGTTTAAAAACCGCTCCTTCATCTGTGCCTCTAACAGTTTTACATCCATGTCGCTGCCCGTACACGGCACAAATCCTCCAGCCATCGATGCGTGGCCGCCGCCATTGCCAATTCCTTTCAGTGCCTCCGCCACAATCTTTCCTGCATCGAGCATACTCTTTTCACTGCGCACGGAAAGTTTGATTCCGTCTGACTTTCTCGAATACACGACGGAAAATGACACTTCTTTTAAAGCAAGCATGAAATCGGATATATTTGCAATGACCGGACAATCCTTACCAGTATTGCAGAAACTGATGTCATCATATACTTCAATACTTGAAATCGCACTCGAATATGCCATCAGATCATCAAAACACAGATTACTGTTTTCTAACATATGGATGACCTCATAATCACATTCATCAAACATCCGGTAGAGCATCTCAATATCGAGTTTTGACACTCCACGGCTCAGATTATTGGTATCGATCCGTACACCGTATGTCAGAGTCGTGGCGATTCTTCTATCCATCGGGATATTATTTTCAAAGAAATACTGTGCAACGATCGTCGCACATGCTCCCACTTTCGGCCGGATGTCTTTAAACCGGTATGGAAACTTTTCATTTTCCGGATGATGATCGATGCAGATGATCTCGTCCCCCGTAATGTCAACGATGTTTGAATTACCCTTTTGTGCATCCACAAGGATCACTTCATCCTCATCTGTCAAAATGGTACTAAGATCCTCCACATTCAAAAGTTCGATCTCCATCAGTTCACGCAGCTTGTCGGTACTGTAACGGTCTATTTTTCCTTTATAACAGATCGTGGAAGAAATTCCATTGTGCTTTAACAGCTCCTGGATCCCAAGCGCACTCGCAATGGCATCCGGGTCAGGGAAATTATGCGTCTGGATATACACATGCTTCCGGTTGATCTGTTTTAGTAGTTCTTGTAATTTTGTCATATTAATCCTCTAAAATATGTTTCTGCCACCCGTTTTGTCACAAGTTCTGAAAATGCCTGTATCTTATACTGTGCTTCCGGTACGATTCCAAAACCGTATGCAGCATGGATAAATCCAACGCCCGCTTTTCTGCTGGCATCATAATCTCCCTGGATATCGCCCACATAGACTGCTTCCTCTAAATGGTTCCGGTCTGCAAGCAGTCTGATATTGTCCCCTTTCTGTAAAAGATTATTTCCGTAACATTCGATATCGGAAAAATAATCCCAGAAATGATAATGATCCAAAAATGCCTCAATGTAACCTTTCTGGCAGTTGCTTACAATGTAAAGTTCATATGTCTTTTTTAATTCTTTGAATGTATCCTCAAGATCCGGATAAAGCACTCCGCCATGTTCTCTTAAATAATCGTTCTCGATCCTGCAGCACTCCGCTAAAAGTGTCTCCTGCTCTTTCTCAGAAATTTCCGGGAATAACAGTTTTGCGATCACATCCATGGTCTTTCCCATAACACCCTTGATATCGGCTTCTGTGAGTGCCTTATTTAACCTTCCATCCTGACGGATCGCTTCATTCCAGGATTCTGCCACATTGGCGGCTGAATCCCAAAGTGTGCCATCCATATCAAAAATAATTCCCTGTTTTTTCATATAAGTCCCCATTCCTGCGTGTAAAAATTCTCATTTTTCACACGATTCTGCTTCATTTATTTTAAATCGTAAACGCTGGCATATTTTTTTTCAAAATAACGCACCAATGGCTCTGCTGATACTTCTTTTCCACACACATTTGCAATCACTTCTTTTGGTGTGCGTGTGCTGCCATACCAGTGGATCTTTTCATTCAGCCATTTTGTGATTTCTTTGATTCTGCCCTCTTTTAAGATCTCATCTACCGGCCCTGACTCTTTTTCAAGTTCCTCTAAATACATGCCGTCATAGATGCTTCCTAACAGATAGCTTGGAAAATAGCCGAAGGAACCATCTGACCAGTGCATATCCTGTAAGATTCCCTCCGCATCATTTGCCGGAGTGATATCTAAATATTCCTTCATTTTCTGATTCCAAAGTTCCGGAAGCTTCTCAACCGGAACATTGTCACGAAAGATTGCCTTCTCCATTTCATAACGCAATATAATATGGAAGCAATAGGTCACCTCATCTGCCTCGGTACGGATCAGGCTGTTCCTGACATGATTGATCTCACGGTAAAACTCATCCAGTGAAATGTCCTTCATCTGCGGCATCAGTTCCTGCACTTTCTCATAGACAGGAATCCAGAAATTCTTATTGCGCCCTAAAATATTCTCATAAAAACGGGATTGGCTCTCATGCACGCCCATATAACGGCAGCTTCCTGCAGCCGTGTTGTCATATTCCGGATTGACATTCTGTTCAAAAATCGCATGACCACCCTCATGGATAGCCGAAAACATGGCAGAAACCGGATCATGTTCATAATAATGATTTGTCACCCGGACATCCTTGGAAGAAAAATTCAGTGTAAAAGGATGCTCTGTCTCTCCTACTGCACCGGCATCTTTGGAAAATCCGATGTAGGAAAGCAAAAGATCCTGCACTTTTCTCTGATCATCCGGATCAAAATAAGCATGGAATTTTGTATCATCCGGCTGTTTTGCGGCAAGTATTTTTTTCACAAGCGGAATCAGCGCTTCCTTTAGTTCACCAAACAGACGGTCAATCGTTGCAGAATCCATTCCCTCTTCATATTTATCTAACAATACATCATAAACTTCTTTGCCCGGATCCGTGTAACCTGCCATTTCTTTGGTAAGTGCAATCATTTTCTCCAGATGCGGTGCAAAAATGGAAAAGTCAGATGCATTTTTTGCATCTTCCCATGCATTTCCGGATTCTGCCTGCTCACGAACCATCACTTCATAACGGTCTTTGGGAATCCGTCTGTCTTTTTCCATATCGCGCTGCATGCGTGTCACGATAAATTTCATGGTATCTGACAGCTGTGCAAATTCTTCCGGTGTCTTTAAGGTCTCTAACATGCCGTAAAGTTCATCCGAAGTCGACATCGCAAAGCTCTCGGTTGAAAAATAAGTCAGTGCATCGATATGTCCTGCCTGCCCCAGTTTGGGTGCACAGGTTCTCATGTCCCAGTAAAGAAGCGTATTGATATGTTCATATTTTTTCATTTTATCGAGATACTGCTCGAATTGTTCTAATGTTTTACTCATAGTCGTCCTCCATTTTCAGAACGACGCCGGTCTGGCGTGTTACATTCCGTTCTTTCTGTTCCATATTAACACAGGACACCTGACCTGTCACTTATTTTTAGTATAACCAAAAACACCACGAACATGCGATTTTGCATGTCCATGGTGTTTTTCATAACAATCAGTCTGCCCGTAGTGCGTGCAATCTGTTTTTTCATCGGAACCCCTGACGCAACTACTTATTTTACCTCTACTGTCCAGCCATATTTATCCGGCAGTCTGCCCCACTGGATTCCGGTTAAGGTATCATATAATTTCTGTGTCAGTTCACCGATCTTGAAATCGTTGATCGTTACAACATCATCTTTGTAGCGGAGTTCTCCGACAGGGGAGATAACTGCTGCAGTACCTGTTCCGAATACTTCCTCAAGTGTGCCATCATGTCCGGCTTTCATCAGATCATCTACGGAAAGTCTGGTCTCATTTACTTTATACCCCCAGTCTCTTAACAGATGGATCATGGAATCTCTTGTGACACCCGGAAGAACAGTTCCCTCGATCGGTGCTGTGTAAATCTCGCCTGCGATCTTGAACATGATGTTCATGGTTCCAACTTCCTCTACATATTTACGATGTTCACCATCTAACCAGAGTACCTGGGAATATCCCATCTTCTCTGCTTTAACCTGTCCTAAAATAGAACCTGCGTAGTTACCACCGCATTTTGTAAATCCGGTACCACCTTTTACGGCACGAACCAGTTCATCCTCAACTAAGATCTTAACCGGGTTGATTCCCTCTGCGTAGTAAGCGCCAACCGGGCAGCAGATAATCATAAACTTATAAGCAGATGCCATATGTACGCCGAGTGCAGCTTCTGTTGCAAACATAAACGGACGGATGTAAAGAGATGTCTCCGGCTCTGATGGAACCCAGTCCTCTTCTACCTTTACCAGTGCTTTTACCGCCTCAACAAACATATCAACCGGGAGCTCCGGCATGCAGAGTCTTGCGTTAGAGTTGATCATTCTCTTTGCGTTCATCTCCGGACGGAATAACTGGATCTTACCCTCTGCAGTACGGTATGCTTTCATACCCTCGAATGTTTCCTGTGCATAATGTAACGTTACACATGCCGGATCCATGGTGATTGGTCCTTCCGGAACGATTCTTGCATCTTTCCAGCCCTCTTCCTTTGTCCAATCCATAACAAACATATAGTCTGTCATATATTTTCCAAATCCAAGATGTTTCTGATCTGGTTTTTCCTTTAAATGTTCTCTTTTTTCAAATCTGATATCCATAACATATGCCTCCGACTCTCTATATCGTTTTTTCTGACCCCCATTATGATACTTTCTTTTTTGAGTGTCAAGATTATTCCAAAGGCTTATATTCGCTATTACTTAAATTCATAATAATATTTATTTTTTATAATCATGCGTTATGATGCTGTCATAAAATCATCCCGTAATTTTTGCCTTTGAAATGTACTAGTTCTGCTCTGCAATTACCTTTTTTAAAGGAATCCAGATAACAAATGCAAGCACGCTTCCAATTGCCGCCGTAATAAGCTGTGTCACTGAAAATGTTGTCTGGAACACTGCCATCTTTGGAACCATTGCTTCCGGAAGCAGGGACGGAATCAGAACCAGTGCAATCACGACTCCCATAAATAATGCCTTTACAATGCTGCCGGCTGCCATACCTGCGATCAGACCTGCATTGCCTTTGATTTTCTTTGCAATCAGACTAACTGCAACTACAAGAATGATATTTCCGATCATAACGCATGGGATGATCGCCGGGATCGCTGACATGATCGGGCTTCCTGTAATCAGGAATGATGTGACCGGTGTGATCACAGATAAAATAATTCCGCATGCCATTCCTGCACCCAGTGCCGCAATGATCAGACATGCATTGATGATCGGTCCTGTGATGTACACACTTGTGTTTTTAAAGAACTGGCTCACGATACAGATTGCCAGTAACACTGCTGTTGTTGTGATTTGTTTCGTTGTGATTTTCATAAATCCTCCTTGTTTTGCGGAGCAAAATGCGACTGCCTTTGCAGGAGCAGAGGATTTTCCTCCTTTGTTTTGCGGAGCAAAATGCCTGCTATGCCGCCTTTGCATAGCATGTGCCCTTGCAGGAGCAATGCCCAACACATTGGGCAGGATTTTCCTCCTTTGTTTTGTACAATTTTCGCAACCATCATAGTACAACACTTATGAAAAGTCAATTTTCCGTACACGGCTCACTCTGCCCCCGCAAACAACCGCAATTTTCTCTTGTCATTTAAACCAGGGAATTTTATAATAAAACCAACATATAAATATTTCGTATAAATATAAGGAGATTACGTTATGCATACATTTCAACCTATGACAGCAGATATGATGGAATTTGATCCATTTACAAAAATTGGAAAAGAATGGGCGCTGCTCACCGCAGGTTCCAAAGACAAAGCAAACACCATGACCATAAGCTGGGGCGGTGTCGGTGTCTTATGGGGCAAAAACGTTGCCTTTGTATTTGTCCGCGACTCCAGATACACCAAAGAACTGATCGACAAAAATGAATTCTTTTCTCTCAGCTTTTTATCTGAAAAATACCGTGATGCATTAAATTACTGTGGAAGCCACTCCGGCCGCGACGAAAACGATAAGATCTCAGCAGCCGGTTTAACCCTTACCTCCCGCCACAGCATTCCGTTCATCGATGAGGGAAATATGATCCTGCTGTGTGAGAAAATGTCCGCAACGCGACTGACTGAGGATTCCTTCCTGATGCCAGAGATTGCGCAAAAATGGTATGCAGATCATGATATGCACACGATGTATATTGCGGAGATCATTGATATTCTGGCAAGATAAGAAAAACAGGCAGGTGGGAGTTCATATACGAAAACTCCTGCCTGCCCGTTTTATGTTTTTCAGATATATAATCTCTTAATCATTTTTTTTTCCATACATTCTAAAATACTCATCCGCCTGCTGCATAGATATGTTTAATTTATCCTGCAATCTTTTTATAATACTCTTTTTCGGTATGTTCATTTCGAGACACATTTCTATCATTCCCTCTGCTTTGCCACGAACTTCTCCACGCGCTTCGCTCTCCGCAATTAATTCTTCAATCGCCTGACACATCTCTATCCCCTCCTTTTCCTCTGATATCTTAATTGGTGTCTTCGTGATGGTTTTTATAACTCTGGCTGCATTCATTTCTATACTTTTATGGGTATCTGTCCTCAAAAAATCCAGCAGTTTTTCTTTATTATTAGAGTACTTGATATATCCCATAACCTCTCTCATACTTGTTGAAAATTTGTTCAGTTCTTCTTCCGTAAGTTTTGCCGGATCGATCAGGTGTATCCTGTAGTTCTCCACATAACTTAAAATTTCCATATCCCTTATCGGCATCATTTCATGTAAAGATAACGGTCCGTCCCATTCCTCTGCCCCAAAATGAATCACAAGTGTGATAACTGGTTTAATGTGATCTTCCTTTAAAAATCCCGATAAATATTCTCCACCGGTTTTTCCTGAATAATCTTTTTGGCTCCGTCGGTGCCCTGCCGCTATATCTGACACTTGTTTTCCATATTGTAAGGCATCATAGATAGCGTTTCTGACCGGCATTGCATAATGGACATCTGTCTGATTCTCAACCCCTAATAAAACATACGACATCTTTTCATCCTGTTTGATGACTGCTGCTTTTAAAACATCACGGTATTTTTGCAGTGCATCTTTTTTACCCACTGCCGATGTAGCAGTGTCAATCTCTGTAAGTCCTGCCGGATCGATCACCTTTTTTCCACCATAGATAAGATAATTAAACGCATCTGCAAATATAGCATTCTCCCGCATATACTCTTTTGTTACAATATCAACCGTCCCCATTCATTTCTCCTCCTTTGTTTAATCCGGAAGCAATTCGTGGTTTTCAAGAATTCTCCCTGCTTATATGTGTGAATGATAAAAGCATTGGAAATTCTTAAGTTGACTGTATAACTTTTTATACATTTTTCACTATGATAAAAGAATGGTCTATAACCATGTAGATGATTTCAGAATATCATGCTTTGTCTGGATTTTAGCATACTGTTCTTATAATGTCATTAAAAAGCCGATATTTCAATGATATTTGTAAGTTTTGCACAAAAAATCCAGTGTATAAAAACAGATATAACATACACACACCTTGCTTTTTCCCAAAATCAATGCTACAATATTTTTTGAGTTTTGTTCTAAAAAGTAAATATATGGAGGATTATTTATGAGCCCAGTTACTATCGTATTACTGGTTATCTTAGCCGTCTTAATCATCGGACTTGTTGTCCTTTATTTTCTCGGGAAGAAAGCACAGAAAAAGAAAGCCGAACAGGATGAACAGCTTGCCGCTGCCGCACAGACCGTATCCATGCTGATCATAGATAAGAAGCGAATGCGCATTACCGAATCCGGTCTTCCGCAGGTTGTGATCGACCAGACACCGAAGATGATGCGCCGTACCAAACTTCCAATCGTAAAGGCAAAGGTTGGACCAAAAGTAATGTCTTTGATCGCCGATGAAGCTGTATTTGATTACATACCGATCAAAAAAGAAGTAAAAGCCACCGTGAGCGGTATCTATATCACAAAAGTTACCGGTGTACGCGGACCTCTTGAAAAACCGGAAGGTAAAAAGAGCTGGAGAACCAAATTAAAAGAAAAAGCTAATCGCGCAAATAAAGAACTCGAAAAAGAAAAAGCTGAACTTGAAAAAGAGAAAAGCAAGAAAAAGAAAAAATAAGTCATAAAAAAATACCACACAAACGTGCAGTATTCATAACACCGTTAACAGCCACAGCAAACTGCTGTGGCTGTTCTTGTATTCTTTGCTGCTATGTGATAGTATGAAACCAATCGGACTTACAAATTATTACACCGGATTTTTCTCCTGACAAAATAAATAAAAAAATGTGTCTCCAATAATAACGCTGCAAGGGTAAAACAATATTTATAATACTGCAAAAAGCATGTTCTGCAATTCTTTTGAATTGTAAAACATGCTTTTTTCTATAGCTTTTTACGCTTTTGCTTTCGCTTCCCCTTCCGGGAAAATGATCTTATTGACAAAGAAAAATACGACCATTGAAACTCCACCGTTTAATACGGTTGTTCCGATATTGTAGAGCCAGTCCGGCACGAACATACCGGCTACTGCTACCCAGATACAGTTAATGGAGTTTACAATACAGGTCACGATACAGAATGCGATCAGATACCAGAATGCCTGATACCAGATATTTCCCTTACTCCGGAATACGAAGGTTCTCTGGATCGGAAAATTGATACACTCTCCAATCACCATGGCAATCATGTATGCACAGAAATATGGGAGTCCTCCATGTGCGGCATCATAACCGATAATGTTCCATTTAAATGTCTCTCCAAATAATGTGATGTCGATTCCCGGGAATCCAAAATCAACATTTGGAAGTCCTGCAAATGCGAGCGGCAGAAACAATAACATCAAATATTTGAATACCGTGATCAGGTTACTTACGATCACGAACAGACCGCCCTCCCGGACCCATTTGGAGGCTCCGGGATGCTTATCTGCAAAGTTCTGCCATAGATTTTTTATACCATTCATTTATGCTTTCACCTCTATGTGTTGTTCCTCTGCAAAATCCTGTTTTATTCTGCTGATGTTTCAGTTACTGTCTGTACCGGTTCTTCTGCGGCATCTTTTTTATATTTTTTGATGGTAAGAACTTCTAAGAAAATAACCAGTACTCCAAGAATGATATCGATCACGATTGCAATGATCTGCCAGTTCATCAGACCTGTCTTTAAGTTCTCAGGATCATATGCACGGCTGTTTACAACAGTGTACATAATATTTTTGGATGCCTGACGCATTGCTTTCACACCTGTTGCGCTTGTGGTATCTGTCACATGGTTTGTCTCTGTATCATATGCAACTAACATACAGTCTGTACCACCGCGGATACCCATATCAGAATCCATGTATCCGTAAACACCAAAGTAGTCAGTTAATACAAATCCACGGAATCCCCACTCATCACGAAGGACAGTTGTCTGTAACGGATATGTTCCGCCTGCCCACTGTGTACCGATATAATTGAAGGAAGACATTACTGCTTTTGCTCCACCTTCTTTTACAGCGATCTCAAAAGGTTTTAAGTAAATTTCACGGATTGCCTGCTCATTTGACCATGTACAGAGCATTCCGGTACGGTTTGTTTCCTGGTCATTCAAAGCAAAATGTTTGATATATGCGTAAACACCATATTTTTCAGCACCGATCACTGCGTTTGCAGCCATTTTTCCTGAGAGAACTCCATCTTCCGAATAATACTCGAAGTTACGTCCTGCAAATGCATTTCTGTGTGTATTCATCGCTGGTGCATACCATCCGGAAACATCCATCTCATCTGCCATCTTACCGATGCTCTCACCGAAAGAAAGTGCAAGATCTTTGTTCCAGGTATTTGCGATCATAACTGCGGACGGGAATCCGATAGAACCTGTTCCTGTAAAGTTGTTATTGATGGATGCAGGTCCGTCACAGTCAACAGTCATAACTTTTCCAACACTTGATGCTGCAGATGTCTGATATCCGCCAAGAGCGATCATGGTATCCATATCAGAAACAGTCAGCTGGTCAAGCAGTGTATCCCATTTTTCATCATCATAGGAAAGACCACGCATATCAGCAAGTGTCATTCCATTTTTTGCACCCGTTGTCGGCATTTCATCAGAATCATTGTTATAGTTTGCCGGGTCATAGTTGCTGTTGTTTAAGAAATCAGCTTTCTCATCCTCTGCTAATGTAAAGTTTGTCGGAGCTGCTGTTGCTGTTGCATAGTTTGCAAATCCATCTGCTCTTGAAAGATATGTTGCATCTCCTTCTGCATATGCAAACTGATTCGTTGCAGCTGCATCATCCGTAGAACGTGCATTATTTTCATCGTATACAACGGTATCTGCGACACTTACGGTCTTAGATTCGATTGCATTGTGTGAATCAGCATTGATGGAAATCTCATAGTCACCAGCCTCTAATACATAGCAGCCATTGCCGTAAGTATCATAAGAAGCCATATCTTCTTCTGCAAAACTTACCGTGATTGTCTGGGACTCACCCGGCTGTAACACATCTGTTTTTGCAAAATCGATCAGATTTGCAGATGCTTTTTCAATTCCACCGTTTGTATATGGCGGATTGTAATATACCTCTACCACATCTTTTCCTGCGGCAGTTCCATTGTTTGTTACGGTAACGTCAAAGGATACTTTACCGTCTGCTACGGTAACATCTCCCATCTTCTGTTCAAAATCTGTATAAGAAAGTCCGTATCCAAATGGAAACTGAACGGTCTTATCATAGTCGATCAGACCTTCCACTGCCGCTGTCTCATAGAAACGATAGCCAACATAAATGCCTTCTACATAGTTGACAAAAGATGGAATTGTTGCTTCTTCTTCGCCTGTTCCGAAGTTTTTGGATGTAGCGGCAAACTCATCCATATTGTCATACAGGAAGTTTCCAAAATTGTTGTAAGTCGGTGTTGCTGTCAGATCATATACAAATGTATCGCTGGTTTTTCCGGATGGATTTACCGTACCGGCTACGACTGCGCCAAGAGACTCAAATCCGGACTGACCTGTTCCAGGACACCAGATTGCACCCTTGATCTGTTTGTAATCATTTAAAAATCCAAGTTCCATGGTGTTTGCACCGTTGTATACGACAACAACGTTGTCAAAGTTGGCACAAACAAGGTCTAACATATCTTTTTCTGTCTGGCTTAACTGTAAGTAATGCTCACCAGCTTCAAAATCTTTGTAGTTTTCAGAGTTATCTGTGTAAGTCACCTTGCTCACATCCGTTGGAAGATCTGCTCCCTCACCACCAACACGGGTAATCACTACCATCGCTGTGTCAGAAAACTCTTTTGCATTGTTCATCAGTTCAGTGCTGTAGGAATCTGCTGTCGGTTCCGGCAATGTCCAGTCCTGCGCCCACATACCAACTTCCGGTCTGTCCTCACGGTATGCTTTGTAAAAATCAGTCAGTTCTGTATTGATCTTATATCCGGCATCCTCAAGACCACCGAGAAGTGTTGTTGTCTCATATGCATCGGATAATGCTCCGGATCCGGTACCACCATAACAAGGATTGGTGGATGCCCATCCAAACACGTTGATATTCTGTGTATTTGTAAGTGGCAGGATATTGTCCTCATTTTTTAATAAAACAATACCTTCATCTGCGATATCCTCACAAAGTGCGGTTGCCTCATTTGATGTTTCCTCTGTGATCGTACCATTTCCCATTGCAAGTGAGATCATACTTGACATTGGGATAAAGCAGATCAGGTTGATAATCACAACTGCTGCCATAAGGAATGCAATTTTACAATGTAAAATTTATCTGCTGACGAGCAGAGGATTTTCCTCCCTTGTTTTCTTTATCCGTTTCGGATCTTGTAACTGTATCCTACCATACCACACGTCCTTTGGTAAAAATCTTCACAATCTGCACTTTTTTTGCATAAACTGTTTTGCATGTTGGAAGTTTGGGACAATAGGGCAGAAGGAAAATAAATATTTTCGCCCCTCCCATTGAACCGTACGTACGGGTCTCGTATACGGCTCTACAATTTATATTCCAACTTTAACTAAGTAATAGGATAAGGGATTGAGCAGACCAGCTCCATCTTTTATCCTATTCTTCCTGCTCAGGAGTCCGGTTATCTTTTTCATGGAAAGAACCGGAATTGGATGCCTGCTTTACCCATTTGTCAAACAGGGAAGTAGCAATGTCATATTCACGGCAGATATCGCATCTGCGTTTGCCGGAACAATATAATTCCACCAGTTGCTGTTTAAATTCATCGGTATATTTACGAGGTTTTCTTCGTTGTTTTGGTTCGGTCATAATGAGTGCTCCTTTGTGTATTTATTACAGATTATATGACCTAAAAAAATCTGTCCAGTTAATTGTAACCTATCCAAACTCTTGATTTACAATTTCGGTTTACGTTTACGATTTGGGCTTCGATTTGGTTTACAATCTTACCCACCTAATCGCCTTATCAAGTTTCTGTTCGTAGGCTCAAGAACTTTGCTACACCACTTCCTCCATCCATACCGTTACTGATACCGACTTGTACTTCGCTACACTTGGCGGTTAATACCCGTGACTGGACTTGCCCCAGTAAGATTAGTGCCATGCTCGGCACACAAACAAAACGAGACATCCGTAAAAGTCTCGTTTTGATCTGTTATTTGAAAATAATTCTGATAAAACAACAAATTCTTTGCCCAGCTTCTTAATCAAACAGAGGATGTTTCCATGTAGAAACATTCTGATGTCCTGCGGACAATGCTCCATCTACCGGAATGGCTGCCCCTGTAATATAGCGTGCCAAATCACTTGCAAGAAACAGTGCCAGATAGCCACATTCCTCCGGATTTCCCATACGTCCTGCCGGACAGTCTTTTGCGAAGAATGTCAATGCCTGTTCCGGCGCATTTCCGAAAATAGAAGTTTTGGTATATCCCGGACAGATTGCATTTACAGTAATTCCATAAGGTGCATAATCAAGTGCAGCCACCTTTGTCATACCTACAACGCCATGCTTCGTTGCAGTATAAAGTGCCTGCCCACGCTGCGGTATGATTCCTGCAATCGACGCGACATTTATCAGAAATCCTCCCTGGCTGTGGGATTTAAAAATAGCTTCTGCCCCATATTTCATTCCTGCAAAAACACCTTTACTGTTGAGTGCAAAAATCTTGTCATAATCTTCCATTTCATATTCATGCAATGGACTGCCTCCCTGCCCGATACCGGCATTGCTTACGATCCCGTCTAATTTTCCGTAATGTTCTACGGTTTTGTCGACCAGATTTTTAATCTGACTTACATCACTGCAGTCCGTCTGTATAAAAACCGCATCCCCGCCATCTGCACAAATTGCGTCTGCCACTGCCTGTCCCTGTTCTACACTTCTGGCCGCGCAGACTACTTTCATACCGTTTTCTCCAAAAATTTTTGCAATTGCCTCACCAATACCTCTGCTTGCACCTGTTACAATAGCTACTTTTCCTTTTACACTTGAAAAATCCATTTTATTTCATCCTTCCTTTCTCTGCTATTTATGCTGGCACCCTGTGTTCTTCTTTTAACCATTCTACTTCGTCATAAATTGTCTCAGCAAAAGGTCTTGTCTGATAACCAAGTTCTCTCTTTGCTTTGCTGCTGTCATATGCATTATTTCCCCCATTACAATACTGTTCAATAAAAGTCGATACCGGTCCACCGGCATAATCATTCGGTCCACATATACCTGTAGGATATACTACACACGCCTTTAATCCTTCTTCTTTTACTGCATCAAATACTAACTGTGTTGCCATAGCTTTTGTTTTTCCGTAATATCCAACTATTTTATCCAGATCAAATTTTTCCGGTTCTCTCATAAGCTGCCCGTGCGGAAGCTCTGCCACCGTTCCTGTCGAACTGACATATACAAGTTTTTCCACATTTTTTTTCAGGCAGAGATCAATAACGTTTCTGGTTCCCTCAACATTAACCCGATACACCAGTTCACTGCGTCCTTCCTTTAAATATACAATACTTGCACAGTGAATACAGATAATCTGTTCCTTCTCCACATCAAAAAATTTTTCCAAAGAGGTCTTATCTGTCAAGTCACCATATACGATTTCTACTCCTTTTGGAATGTGCCTTACAGCCTTATCCCCTTTCAGTACAAGTCCCCGCACCCGGCATCCTTTTTCAATTAACTGCTTGACAATATTATTTCCAAGAAAGCCAGCCGCACCTGTCAATAAATACACTCTGCCATCCTCCATCCCGATGTTCCTCCTTCTTTTCCTGTTCTTTGCATACCTTAACAAAGGAAGATAAACACAATATAAACTTTTTCAAATTAATTTTAATAAAACAGTGACAGCCGTTCCCTTTCCCAATGTACTTTCCACCTGTATGGTTCCCCCGCTAAGCCCCACAATGCGCCTAACGATAGGCAGTCCCATACCAAATCCACTGGTTTCGTGAGACACATCCCCCTGATAATAACGTTCGAATAAATGCAGCTTTGTCTGTTCATCCATCCCCTGCCCCTCATCCCTTACCGTGATCCAAAGATCCTTTTCTGTTACTTTTCCTTCTATAAAGACACGGGTTCCTTCCGGTGAATATTTTCTGGCATTGTCCAGAAGATTTACCCAGACCTCTTTCATGAATTCCTCGCTGCCATAGAATTTCATTTCTGGCAGTTCGGCTTCCAGCAGAATGTTTTTTTCTTCAAAAGATGGCAGTAAAAGTATCGCGCAGTCACGAATCTGGGAATCGAGCCGGAATTCTTCTTTTTTCCGAAACACTTCCATATGCTCCAGTTTTGATAACAGCAGTGTATTTTGTGATAACTGCGCCAGTCTCCCCGCTTCCTTCGCCATGACATTCAGATATTCTTTTTCCTCTTCCCTTGGAATTTCATTATGTAATAAATATTCCGCCATTCCCTTTATGGAGTGGATCGGTGTCTTAAATTCATGTGAAAAATCCTTCATAAATTGTTTCTGCTGTTCATCCGCATTTTTCAGTTCTCTTACCATCTGGTTAAAATTCTCATAGATGACTTTATATTCACCAGAATTTTCCAGGGGAATCTCCACATCCAGTTTTCCATTTGCCACATCCTCCATTCCATTTAAAAGTTTTTCCATCCTGTGGTACAGCATAACTGAAATTACCGCAATCACTGCTCCACATAAAGATCCCATAATCTGATAAATTGCCACACTCCAGACGAACACATTGTCACTTGCATGACCGTAATAATAATACCGGATTGCCATTGTAAGCAGATATGATACCACGGAAAAAAAAGTGACAATAAAAGCTAATACGACCGCCCAGCGGATGGTTCCTATTTTTTTCTTTCTTTTTGCTCCATTATTCATTCAGTTCCCCTCTATAACCCAGTCCGCGAATCGTAACGATTTCAAATTCATTCCAGTCTGCAAATTTCTTTCTCAATCGGTTGATATGTGTTCTTACTGTTGTCTCATCTGAATTTGAATCATATCCCCAGATATCATCCAGAATCTGGGATACCGTAAAAATTTTATTTGGATATGAAAGCAGTTTAAACAGTAATTCAAATTCCTTTTTCGGCAATGTTATCTTCTCTTCCCCTCTTACTACCATGTTGAAATCCTCACTGATTACCACATCTCCAATAATAATCTGTTTTTCATTGCTTATCTTTGCCCTCCGGAGCAATGCCCTGATCCGCCACTGTAATTCCTCATAGTTCACGGGTTTCGTCATATAATCATCAATTCCAATAGCAAATCCCATTTTTTTGTCCTGCCATTCTTTTTTTGCTGTTAAAAGAAGAACCGGTGTGTTCTTATCCATCATCCGGAACTGCTCCACAAATTCATAGCCATTCATTTTTGGCATCATAACATCTGCAATGATCAGATCTACTGACTGATGCTTTAACAGTTCCATTGCCTCCATTCCATCCGATGCTTCTACTACCTGATATTCGTTTCTCAAATGCAGTTTTGTCACCAGTCTTGCGCTGCTGTCATCTTCAATAATTAATACCTTCACCATATATTTCTCCTGTAAAGCAAAACTTGGCATCAGAAATATCTGATACCAAGTCTCCCATTCCGTTATTTTGTCATTTACAATGAATATCTTCCTGAATCTAACACTTCTCTTCTTCCATCGGGTAAAATCACCTCTGCATGCGTATTTGACGGGATTTCAAACTCATATGTGACTTTGTCCCCATCATATTTCCAGCCGCTTTCAATTCTGCCATATGGCGACTGATAGGAAGCCTTCGCATAGCCAAGGACTTTATCGGGATGCGGACAGATTCTGATTTTTCCATCTGAAACCTGTATTCCGCATACGGCATCCAGGATCCATCCACATATTGCGCCATAAGAATAATGGTTTAACGATGCCTTTACCTCGCCCTTTTCATTAATACCATCCCATGTTTCCCAGATCGTTGTAGCTCCTTTTTTCACCTCATAAAGCCAGCCCGGTCTTGTATCCTGCAGCAACAGCTTATATGCAGTATCCTCATATCCGTAATCACACAGTACCCTTGTCAGATTCGGGGTAGATAAAAATCCGGTATTTAAATGATATCCACATTTTTTTACCAGTTCATTCAGATCGGCTGCTGCCTGCCTTGCTTCATCCCCATCTAAAAGTCCAAACGCAAGTGCCCTCACATAATCAGCCTGTCTGTCTGAAGAGATCTTTCCATCCTCTGTTGCTATAAAACGCCATGCCTTCTTTGCCATCTCTGCGGTTTTACTGTAATAAGCAGCGTCATCTTCTTTTCCGAGAATCGCTGCGATCTCTGCTAACATCCGCCCTGAGTATGCAAAAAATGCTGTGGCAACTTTGCCCTGTGGTGTGCGCATAGCGGAAGTACTTTCCACATCAGGCTCACACCACTCACCATAATCAACTCCTGTTTCTATCGTATATCTGCGGTATGGATTTCTCTTAAATCTTTTTACAGGGTTCACTGGACGCTTTTTTGCACGCTCTTCGAGAAATACATACCATTTCTTCATCATCTCATAATTTTCGGATAAAATCCTTGCATCACCATACCGCCTGTACATCTCATATGGAACAATGATACATGCGTCCCCCCAGCCTACGGAACCGGCAAGAAGCCCCGAGAAGAATGACGGATTGTTATTCTTCGGTGAAATATTTGCAATTTTTCCATCATCAAACTGGGATACTCTGCACTCTGCGAGCCATTTTCTCATTACCGGGTAAGCATCCATAAGGTACAGTCCTGTATGGGCAAATACTCCCATATCCCCGGTCCAGGCTGCCCGCTCTCTCGTAGGACAGTCGGTAGGGACATCACAAAAGTTCGATTTCTGGCTCCAGATACTGTTTTGTACCAATCTGTTAATATCGTCATTTCCACATGTAAAAGTTGTCAGTGTATCCATCTTTGAATACACTGCGATCGCAGTAAATGATGCATCTGAGAGGTCAATCACGGTATCAGCCTTTGCATATCGGAATCCCCATATAGAAAACTTTGTCTTATAGTGATTTTCTCCCTCTGCACATGTATACACAACCTGCTGCTTCGTGCCGCCTTCTTTATGACGTTTTCTGTCCTGAAAATTTTCCTGCGTGAAATTGCCATTCTCATCTAAAGTCTCTCCATGTGTCAGGACAATTTTATCTCCCTCGTGGGCATTTAGTGTAAACTCCACATATCCTGCAAGATTCTGTCCAAAATCTATGACAGTCTCCCCATTTGGTGTCGCTATAATCTTTCCCTTAAAATGCTCCATTTCACATACCGGAACACAATCAGAGCATATCAGCTGATCAAAAGAAAATTTCTCCACCTTTACCGCATGATACCCTGACACCACAGCCAGCCTTGCATCAACAATCTCTCCCTGCTGCATGTCATTTTCACGTATAGAGCCATTTTGTGAAGCCTCCCAGGTTTCATCCGAAACGCATACTGACGCCCCATCTATCTCAAGCTGAAATAGCAGTGCAATATCTGTGCCGTAAATATTCCTGTCTCCGTCTACTCCGGAGACACTTCTGTACCAGCCATCACCAAGGATCACTTCTACTTCATTTCTGCCCTCACATAAAAGTCCTGACACATCATAGGTCTGGTATGCAAGCCTCTTATCATAATTATAGCTGCCCGGTGCAAGCACAAAATCGCCTGCTCTTTTTCCGTTGATCCAGACTTCATATAAACCATGGGCAGTTACATACAATCTTGCACTTTTATTCAGGCTTTCCGCATCACATTGAAAATATGTTCTCAGATAACTCGCTGGTTTGTGAGCCTCCGGGTCACATTCAGGCTCTGGATTGATCCATTCTGCCCTCCAGTCAGCTTTATCTGACAACCCCATTTCAAAAAAGGCTTCCGCACTCCACTCACCGGCTTCATTCTTTTCGTCCCATAAACGTATTTTCCAGAATATGCGCTGTCTGCTTTTCAGTTCCAACGGACAGGATGCATGCATACTGTCAGACTCTACCCGGCTGCTGTCCCAAACCACACCATTTTCATCCATAGCCACGATCTGATATGCGGTCTGTCTCCTGCCATCTTCACAGTTCCATGACAGATACGGCTCCTTACTATCAATTCCTATGGGATTTATCATATGTTCTGTTCTTAAATTAATTGCCCGCATAATTTTTCCTCTGGTATATTTAAACTGTTCCAACGTGTTCACTCATAAATTTTGCAGATGCCTCAAATGATTTTACCGGCGACTTATCTATCCAGTTTTTGTGGCTTTCCAGCACGACCGCTTCCACACCTGCCGATAATGCCTGCCCGCATAACGCTTCAAGATTCATGTTGCCATATCCCAGTTCGCAGCTGTCTGACTTAAGAATCGGTGTCATCATTGGCTTTGTAAGCTTTGTGCCCCTGTCATTAATATGGTACAGCTTCATTCTGCTGCCCAGCATTTTCATAACATCCAGTGCATACACACCAGCCTCTGTAGGCCAGTAAGAATCAAACTCAAAACCTACATACTCCGGGTCTGTATTTGCGATGATATATTCATACGCATTCTGTCTGCCATCCACCTTCTGGAATTCATAATTATGATTGTGATATAAGAGACTGATACCCTCTGCTTTCAGTTTTTTCCCGGCCTCATTGAGCCTTTTACACAAGTCTGTAACCTGTGTCTTATCACGGTAATCAAAGCGGTACATTCCCGTGATAACAATATTGGTGGTATTGTATTTCTCTGCTTCCCGCACTGTTTCGGCAGTTTCTCTTTCTATACCGCCTAAATCCTTATGCAGGCTGACAACGGAAAGCTCTGCCTCCCTCACCAGTTTTGCCCAGTCGAGATTACCACCTTTTCCTGTAGGCATGCCCGCAGCCATCGTGAGCATCCGCACCATAAATGGGGTAGGATTAACCATAAAGCTGTTTAGTTCGATTCCATTATATCCGGCATTTACCATCGCCTGCAGTGTCTCTTTTGCCTTTGCTTCACTGCCTGTCACTGTTCCAAGCATAATCTGTTGTACTGCTTTGATCGCCATGAATTTTCTCCCTGTTTTTCTTATCTTACAAATTTTCTACAAACTGAAGTTTTCCTTCCGTAATTCCATTTTCATTAAATGTATCCACTCTTACATAGTAAGATTCTCCGTCAACAAGAGCTCCTATTCTCTTTTTCGTGTCATATGCGAGATAGCTGTGATACAGCTTATCCGGTTTAAGTCCCCAGAGAATATTGTATCCTGTCGTCCCATCCGCTTCATCCTTCTCCTGTGAATCAATCACAATCTCCATGTCTATTCCGGAAATTCTTGCTGCTTCATATGATGCCTGTTCCGGCAAACTGCCTGCACCTTTACCGAACACTCTGAGTCCACTGATACAAGGCTTTTGACCGTAAGGCACTTTCATATCAGACAATCTTATGTAACGAACCTCCATACCATTCTCATATACTAAGAAATCATGGCTTAAATCCGTATCTGCTTTTGTCTTATCTTCTAATACAAAGAATTTTTCACCATCCACAGATCCCTCTAAAAGATACCGCGTAACAAGATCTGCTTCCTCAATATATCTCGCCTGAGTCGTCCCTCTTATCTGGCCGGAAACTGGAATATGGATTTCATCATCCGCAAAATTAATCTGGATCGCATGCACATCCATAGCTTTTCCCAAATCCATCATCAGCCATTCTTTCCGGTCGGATGACGAAGCCTGCCACCAGTTTTGCGCATTTTCATTCGCTGCAAGCTGTGGTGCATGCCCATCCGTACATGATGATGCTGACATTTCTTTCTTATATGATAACAGCATCCAGTGTGGATTTTCCCATATATCCTGTTCTTTCCCGTCAGACACGCCAATCGGCCAGTCCCCATACCTCTGATTACAGCACAACTCACCTTCCTCATCATATGCAGCCTTCCAGATGCCGACTCTTCTCTCAAAATCATGGTTTACGCTGATCCGCATTGTAGCCGCATGCCACAGATTCCCCTTATAATCCTCCATCGTAGAACCATGACCGGCACCTGGCATAAATCCACCCGGATGATAGGAATATGGATTGTTTTTTGCCGGTGTGAATGGTCCTAACGGCTTGTCTGAGACATATACTCCATCTCCATAGGTATTATACTGTGTACCGGCAAATGCATACTGCAGATAATATCTGCCTTCATGCTTATCCATCCAGGCACCCTCAATATAAGGTTTATCTGTGAACATTCCCCTGATCATCGGGATATACATTTGCGGGATCTGCTCCACAGGTGTCCCCTGGGATTTCATGAAATTGTCAAAACAGGCGTCCACCTCTTCCTTTGAGCGTGGCAGCTTACCGTTATCATCACCAATCCGCTCATATCCATATTTATAAGGATCGGCATATATCAGTTCTTTTTTCTCTCCCTTTGGATTCATGGTCTGTGGGTCTAACTCCACTCCCCACATAGGGGTCTCATTTGAACAGCCCCAGTAAAAATAAACCTTTCCATCATCATCCACAAACAGATTCGGATCCCAGAAATCAAAGGTTCCCTCTATCTTCTCATATGGTCCGTTTAAGATATCTTTTGTGCGGTACCTGTCGCATTTTTCCCCTTTTTTTGAGGCACAGAAATATACATATTCCCCCATCACACGCACATCCGGCGCATAATCATACAACGGAAGTTCTGATGGCAGTTTATGATTTTCCCATTTTACCAGATCATCCGAAACCCATACACCAAGAGTCATGGATGCAAATATGTAATATCTGCCTTTAAACGTTATCATGGATGGGTCTGCTGCTTCGCGGCAGACAGCAATTCCGTTTTTCCTCTGATCCGCATTGAACTGATATCTGTAATTTATATTTACCGGATTACAATAATACTTCATTTATTTTCACTCCATATATTTTCCAAGTTATAGTTGTCCCAGAAAATAGAGACTCTTTTTCGGCATACGCTTCATGGTGGATCTGTCTACTGCTATCAGTCCGAATTTCATTGAAAAGCCCTTTTGCCACTCAAAATTGTCCAGCAGCGACCAGTGGCAATAGCCTATCACCGGTATATGATCCGCAATACATGCTTCCACTCCCTTTGCTGCCTCATCAATAAATGCAACCCTTCTGGTATCGTCCTCTGTTGCTATGCCATTCTCTGTGACCATGATCGGCATATTTTTCTTCCCAGCTTTTGTATACTCCTCATGCACTCTTCTGATCACATGTTCCAATGCCTGTGGATAAAGTTCATACTCCATCTGTGTAATCTCTGCCCCCTCAGGCACAGGACATATTCCATCTGGTCCAATAAGGCTTCTGGTATAATTCTGAAGTCCAAAAAAATCATCATCCTTTATATAGGGAAGATAATGTGTAAATTCCTCCTCCCACTCATGCTTTGCAGCTGCATCTCCACCATCAACAGCCTGAATATCATGAAGTGACAATGACAATCCTATCAAAAGTTCTGGATGAACCTTTTTCATCGCATCTCTTGCAGCCTGATGCGCACGCATTACAAGGATATCTCCTTCTGGTGTTCTTGCACTGACAAAGATCTGCGGTTTTTTTGTTCCAAAAACTTTTTTGTTTTCAAATCCCTGCCAGAACATATTTTTCAGCATTTTATTAAAATTCATGCCAACCTGAGCGGTGCCTTCCATGTTCTTATCTTTTTTACTCTTTTTTCCTTTCCTGCGCTTCGCCATCATCTGACGCTTATAACGCTCTGCAATCGCAGCTACCTGAAGTCCCATATTTGCTTCATTGATTGTGATGACATAATGCATGAGGTCTCCAAGTTTTTCTGCCACATATGCACAGTATCTTACAAAATACTTTACGGTTGACTCACTTTCCCATCCGCCTTTTTGTATCAGCCATACTGGTGATGTAAAATGCATCATGGTAACAACCGGTTCTATTCCATGATTTCTACAGCATTTGAGCACCTTTCTGTAGTGCTCTGTTTCTGCTTCATCAAATTTTCCCTCTTCCGGCTCTATACGTGCCCACTCTATGGAAAATCGATAAGTATTCAGCCCAGCCTCTGCCATCAGACGGATATCCTCCTCATAACGGTTATAATGGTCAACTGCGTTTAAAGATGGCTCATTAAAGTTCGTATGCTTTAAGTGCTCCATTGCCCAGTAATCACTGTTTGTATTGCTGCCCTCTACCTGGTGCGCCGCAGTTGACGCACCAATCATAAATTTATCTGGAAATCTGCTCATTTCATCTGACCTCACTTCACTGCTCTCTCTCAATTAACTACCATAATTTTCCATTTAAAGAACCTTATTTCTTTGGAATCTTTCCAAGTGCTGCTGCAAGCATCTTCGCCTGCTCTCCATCTGCATCGATTCCTCCCTGTGCCAGAAGTTTCTTTAACGGCTGTCTTGCAATCAGAGCCATCATTGTCTCTGGTATCTTTACATTCTTACCCATACCTCCAGCCACTGAACCCTGCATCTGCTTCATCATCTGCGCAAGAAGTGCCGCTCCCGCCGGTACAGCCTGAATCTCTGCCATCGTGCTGTTTAACGAGAGATATCCGCCTTCTTCCTTTTCAGACTCTTCCTGTGGTTCTTCAAACCAGTTACAAACCTTTGTGGCATCCATAAAATACGCCGGATTTGGTTCACTGACCTTTTGGATCGTCATTTCATCGCTTAATGCCTCATGATCTGTACAGACAGCTTTTATCGTATGCTCTCCACAGATTGGAACCTCAAATTTAAATATATGCTCACCTTCCTGCTCCCCAAAGAGTTTTCCATCCACATAGAGGGCTATCCTTTTCTGGTTAGAGTAAACCTTAATCTCTGTGACCGTTTCTATACGGTCTGCATATCTTCTTCCGCAAAGATGAACGAACGGTTCATCGCTCCACCATGCCTTGTAAATATAGTAAGCATCCTTTTTCTCTTTTCTGTCAAAGGTGATAAGTCCCTTGTGATTTTTACCAGGGTCGCCCGCCTCATCTCGTCCTGCAGCAGCAAATTCAAACATATTCCATACATAGGTGCCCCACAGGTATGGTCTTTGGGAAATCATCTCAAGCATATGCTCATGGTACACTGCCATATAGCTTTCTGTATAATCACCTTTTTGCGGCTTTGGTGACTGCAATTTAATTACCGAATCAGCACCATACTCTGTCAGTCCGATCACTGTATCCGGATGTTCTTTGTGGAACTGGTCAAAAAATGCATCATTGTCTTCCATCTCCCCCACATACCATCCATAGTAGAGATTATAGCCTCTGATATCCGGGAGACTTACAAGCGGACTGTCTGTCTCAAGCATAAACAGATTTGCCATTGCAGATACGCGGCTCTGATCCATTCTGTGAATCATATCGTTTAATATTCTATGATTTTCTAACAGATCCTCCGTTACCCCCTGTAAAGATATTTCATTTGAGATAGCCCAGCAAATAATAGACGCATGATTATAGTTCTGGACAATCAGTTCTTTCATCTGTGAGATCGTGTTTTCTCTTCCACCATCCATATGTACTGTGATATACGGTATCTCAGCCCATGCCACAATTCCTTTTTCATCGCACAGATCATAAAAATACTGGTCATGCTGATAATGTGCAAGCCGGATTGAATTAGCTCCCACTGACAATATCAGCTCCATATCTTCCTCATGCATCTCTTTTGTAAGTGCATTTCCAACGCCCATCCTGTCCTGATGGCGTGATACTCCCCTGAGCGGATAGCTCTCTCCATTCAGGAAAAATCCTTTTTCAGGGTCAAAGTAATAGCTCCGGCATCCAAATTTTATGGTAATTTCATCAATTATATCACCGTTTTTCTTAAGTTCTGCTGCCGCTGTATATAAAAATGGATCTTTTAATCCATTCCACAGATGAGGATTATCAATGATAAGCGTTCCTGTATAATGTCTGATTCCACAAAGTGCGTCCTCATCATAAATTGTCTGTGTGTCATCTTCCGGGATATAAAGTGTTACACTCTGCGAACCAGAATCTCCATTTACCAAAACACTGATCTCATCTGCATCACCACATACATATGCATCAAATCTGACCTCTGCGCTGCCATCCTCTTTCACTTCTGGTGTCACATAAAAACCTTTTCCACCATAATAATCAAGGTCAAAATGGTTCTTTGGCACAGTGATAAGCCTCACATCCCTGTATAAGCCGCCATAAAATGTAAAATCTGCTTTCTGTGGATATACGTGGTCATTTGGGGAATTATCCACCTTGATTTCAAGCTCATTTTCATCCATAAGTCCATCTGTCAGATTTACATGATATGTAGAATAGCCTCCGTCATGTGACGCAAGCTCCTTCCCATTCAGGCTTACCTTTGATGATGAATTTGCTCCGGTTATTTCAAGATATAACTGCTCTCCATCCTTAAGTTCCGGTTTTGCAAATTTCTTTGTGTAAATGCACTCTCCTCTGTAATAATCGGATGCGCTCTGTCCATCTGCTGCATTCCAGGTATGCGGAAGAGTCACTTTTTCGGTGACTCCCTCCTTTTCAAATATATAATTATCATTAAATAAATTTATTTTTCTCATACTTACACATACTCCTTTATTACTTTTTCTTTCATCTCATTCTTCTTTGCCTCTATCCTCTTTTGTACCTGAACCATTTCCTCTTTTGTAAGTTTACAGTTTTTCATAGCTATAAGTGTCACAATCCATCCAAGAATTGGCATCCCAAAGTATATTATCATTGTCACCACAAAAATAGGGGTTGTAAGCGGCTCGTTCGGCTGTGGCATAGTATTTGTATATCCGATAATCGCCACGGCACCGGTTGCAATGAGTGCTGCTAAGGAAGAGATCAGTTTATCAATGAAACTGTAAGTACCTGTAACAACGGCTGGTACATATCTTCCACTTCTGTCAAGCTCATAGTCAATGATATCTGCCATAAATGATACATCCGCTGTGGTAACACACATTTTCGCTCCGTTCAGCACAAGAGTGAGTATGACATAAGCTATCATTGTAAATCCAAATGTTGAGATTGTGCCCGGATCAATTACGATAAAGAATACAAGTGATATTACTGCAACTGCCATACATATCTTTGTCCATGTCACAATCGCATTTTTGCTGCCATATTTTCCTGCATATCTGGCTCCAAAGCCGGCAAATACGATCGAAGGAAGCATGCTTATCACAGAAAGCATTGTGGCAAGACTCATATTTCCAATAATAATACCAAAAAGCATTGTTGTAATCACTGCCTGTGATGCTGTCTGCTGTGCAATTTTATCAGATGCCTGAGCGACAATGTATGCCTGTAATGGTTTATTTTCCTTTAATACATCAAGCATATCCTTTACTTTAAGTGGCTCCTGTTTCTTAATTCCCAGATAATATTCCGGCTTGTCATATTCTGAAATTCCTATGCATACAAGCACAATGCCTGCTGCTGCCACAATCATGCTTACTCTCACTGCAGCTGACAAGAACTCCTGATTATATGTCCCTCCAAATTTCGGAAGTAATACCATGTTAAGTATAACCGTCATTATCATAGGAACAAGATAGTTAAATGCTGTCTGCCATACTCCGATTGTAGGACGCTGTTTCGGATCATTTGTCATAATTGCCGGTAATGTCTGCGCTGTCATATTTGTAATTGTATAACCAATAACGTAAATTACATATAACAACGTAAACACAACGATTCCATGGCCCTTTGATGAGAACACATCAAACATGGCAAGAAGTGCAATTGCTTCAATAACAAATCCTCCCAAAAGCAGTACCCTTAATCTTCCAAATTTCGTGTCCACCTTGTCATATATAATTGCTAAAACAGGGTCTGTCACACCATCAAAAATACGTGTACATGTCAGAATAATTCCTATGACAGCTGTTGAAATTCCATATCCAACACTTGCACTATAGCTTGCCATACCAATTAAAGAATAAACCGTCATTCCAACCATTGCATTACATGAGTACAAAATAATCTGCCATAATTTTGCACGACGGTATTGCACACCGTCAATTTCACTTTGCGTTAATTTCTTTTCTTTCCCCATAAAAAAACCTCCCTGGTATCTTTTTGTTAAATATGTTTTGATCTGTATTTACATTAACATATGATCCATGATATAGTTAGAGTAAATTTGATATAAATAGTATTATTTTGATATTTGTATAAAAATCACAGTCTGCCGCCCGCAGCGGTATCTGATAACATATACATGACGGGGGATATCTAATGAATGAGAAAATTTTCATGGGATTTGTAGCAAATATACTGGGCATCAGAATCTGCAGTATTGCAAATGATAATGCCTCTCTTGATTCATTTGAACAGCAAAATTGCTTTGAAAAAACGCTTCAGCCGATGTACACCGCAGAATATCTGCATTATCTGCTGGAAAATGCAAAAAAAGAAGTATTTTATGAGATTACAGACTATCTGAATACAAATCTGATTCTATTTTGTTTTGATAATACCTGTTACCTGCTGGGTCCCTATGTAAAAAATACTTTTTCATCACTGGAAATGCAGGAATTATTAGCATCCCACAAACTACCTGCAAGCATCCTGCTGCCACTGAAGCTATACTATGATCAGTTCCCACAGCTCAGCTATTCCATGATCCACGGTACCGTACTTGCTGCCATGCGTACCTTTATCCCAAATACACCTGAATTTTCTTACAGAAAGCTGACCGGATTCCATGAGGAGCTCAAGACAGATAAGCTGATTTTAGAATCCAATAATACCTATTATCAAATCATAGACAGATATGAAACGGAAAATTATTTTCTCAGAAAAATATCAGATGGGGATATAGACGGTGTCCGTATGGCTTTTGAGAGTATAGCAAGCAATTACTATGCCAACACCTCCCAATCACAGCGTTCTCTATATTCTACCGACTGGAATGGTTTTGCCATCCTTAGAACTCTTGCCAGAAAAGCCGCTGAGACCGGTGGCTGCCCTGTGGTAAAAATAGATGAAATAGCACAAGAAAGTATCCAGAAATTTGCCTCCGCAAGAACCGGATCTGAACTGGATAAGATTCAAAAAGATATGCTGATCAGACTGACCCAGGCTGTTCATGATACAAAGCATATGTCACAATACTCTCCCGTTATCCGAAATGTACTAAACTACATCTCCATCAACTATTCACAGGACATTTCCCTGCACGAATTATCGGATACAAATCATGTAAGCGAAGAACACCTGTCCCGTCTGTTTAAAAAAGAACTGGGTATCACCCTGACCGCATATATAGCAGATTTACGCACAAAAAAAGCTGCCGAACTCTTAAAGACCTCCATGCTTTCTGTTGCGGAAATTGCAATGTATGCAGGATATCCTGACAGCAATTACTTCGTGAAAGTATTTAAAAAGCGATATGGGATGACACCATCCGCATATCGCTCGTACTAGCTTTTATTTTTCATATAAAAATTCTTCTGGCAGTTTAACATGAAAGTCTTTCGCAAGATGACGGAAATTATCCGGTGTGATGGTCTGCAGCTTATCCGGTCTCATGGAAAGCATTTTTACCAGAATCTCCGCGGATTTTTCTGCGGTGTGCATCAGACCAAACGTCAGGTCAAAATCTTCCCCGGCCGCAAACATACCATGATGTGCCCAGACCGCAAGATCATATTTTTTCATCAGTTCACTGGTTGCAACTGCGATCTCCCTGCCGCCCGGTACCATCCACGGAACTACGCCAATGCCTGCCGGGAATACGACCGGACATTCGGTTGCCATCTCCCAGAGTTCTCTCGTAAACACTTTATCTTCCAGCGGCAGAACAAACGTCAACGCAATGATGTTCGTGGTGTGCGCATGGTATACGACACGGTACTTCGGGTTCTGTATCTTCTTCACTTCCAGATTCATCAGATGGCTTGGCAGTTCTGATGTCGGTCTGCCTCCATTTACCAGTCCCCATACGATGCGGTAATTTTCGCCTTTTTCATCCAGTTCGATCATACAGATGGAATCTTCCGGTTTAATGATGACGTTGCGGAAATATTTGCCGCTTCCGGTCACAAGAAAATATTCTCCCGCCAGATTTGGAACGGATGTCCCGATCGGCTGCCACTTCTTTGCCTCAAAGTTTTCTTTTACGGATTCTATTTCCTCCGGTTTGACACGATAGGACAGATTTCCGCCATTTCTCTCATGCCATCCCTGCTCCCATCCGTCGTTCGCCATACGGATAAATCCTTTTACAAATTCTGCATCTATAAATTTCATGTTCGTTTCCCTCTTCTCTGTAATTTTCAGGTATTCACAAATCCCCGTCTAATTTGCTATATGCTATTTTTTCAGCTATGCTATTTTTTCAGCTATGCTCTCTTTACTAACACTTCGCGCTCATATTTTTCAATCTCATCATAGAAATGAAGATCATCACACACGCCTTCCCTACGGCAGTATTCTTCCCAGACTTCTCCGATCGGGAGCATTTTCACAGCCTCATTCATCACCATGAGTTTCCCCATCTGATTGGTATCCTGAAGTTCCTTTAACATCTCATTCGGTGTGCACAGAGCCATCAGAAGTGCTTTCTGCCAGCTGCGGAAACCGGTTGCAAGTGCTGACACACGGTTAATGCTTGCATCAAAGTAATCTAATGCCATGTAAACACGGTCTAATGCGTGATCTCTTACGATCTCTTTTGCCATCTCTTTTGTCTCATCATCCAAAATCAGCACATGGTCGGAATCCCAGCGCACACCCCTTGTAATGTGAAGTGCAAATTCTGGGTAAAAACAGAGCATTGCCGGGATCTTATCGGACACATACTCTAACGGATGATAATGTCCGTTGTCCATAAGCGGCATACATCCATCGTGCAGTGCCGCAAAGCTCAGCGTAAACTCCGCAGAACCTACCGTATAAGACTCCACACCTATTCCAAACACTTTTGATTCCACACACGGTTTTACAAGATTTTTATCATACGGCTCTGAGAGGATCTGCTCGATCGAATCCTTATAGCGGAGACGCGGTCCCATACGGTCTGCCGGAACATCCTTAAATCCATCACCGGTCCAGATGTTCATCACACACGGCATTCCGGTCTCTTTCGCAAAATATTCCGAAATACGGATACATGCTTTTCCGTGGTTGATCCAGAACTTTCTCGTCTCCTCGTCCGGGCTTGATAAGGTCAATCCGTCCTTTACTTTTTCATGGGAGAAAAATGTAGGATTGAAGTCAATTCCCATGTTGTGTTTCTTTGCAAATTCTACCCATTTTGCAAAATGCTTTGGCTCTAAGGCATCGCGGTCTGCAAATTCTCCCGTTCCAAAAATCGCATAAGATGCATGGATATTCAGCTTTGCCGTTCCAGGCATCAGTTTCATTGCCTCTTCCATATCTGCCATGAGCTGTTCCGGTGTCTTCGCACGTCCCATATAATTTCCGGTTGTCTGGATTCCTCCGGTCAGTCCTCCGTCATTATCAAACCCGATCACATCATCGATCTGCCAGCAGTGCAGTGATACCGGAACCTTTTTCAGTGTCTCAATCGCAAGGTCTGTATCGACCCCCAGTGCTGCGTATTTTTCTTTTGCTGCTTCGTAACCTGTCATATAAATCTCCTTTCCTGTCCGTTTTCCAATAAAACTTACGTTTTCATCTGCGTATAAAAAATTTCTCTATGCTGCTATTTATCACTTCTAAACATATTCATTTCAAACGACTCCGCGATACATGCCCTCGCCGCCTTTAAGTCCCGTAACTCTCCCGCTGCGATCATTTGCGCTGCAAGGTTTCCGACTGCCGTTGCCTCGGTCGGACCTGCGCAGACATCTTTTCCTGTATACTTTGCCGTGAGTTCATTTAAGTACTGTGCGTTTGCCCCTCCGCCGACGATCTGTATTTTCGGATAGGTAATGCCGGTCAGCGCCTCGATCTCCTCCACCGTTTTTGCATAACACTCTGCAAGGCTGTGATAGATCACTGCCGCCAGTTCTCCGACTGTCTGTGGAATCTGCTGCCCGGATTCCTCGCAGGCTTTTTTTACTTCCTCTGTCATATTCTGTGGTGCGAGGAATCTCGCATCATTGACATCCACAAAAGATGTGATCGCCTCTTTTGACGCAAGTGCACAGATCTCTCCAAATCCCAGATCCGGTGCACTCTCTTTTTTCACTGACTGGATCATCCACAGCCCCATGATATTTTTCAGGTAGCGGAACCTGTAATCGTAACTGCCCTCGTTTGTCATGTTATGGAGCATACTGCTTTTACTGCAGTCCGCTTCTTTCAACTCTGTTCCCATCAATGACCATGTGCCGGAACTGATATAGAGTGCATGCTCATCCTGCGTCGGAACTGCTGCCACAGCAGATGCGGTATCGTGCGTTGGCGGAAGAACCACTTTACAGTCAAATCCCACTTTTTTCTGGATCTCACCGGATAACCCGCCGACTTCAAATCCCGGCTTTTTGATCTTCTGAAAGATTTCTTTCGGATAGCCGAGTTTCCTGATCAGTTCCATGTCCCAGTCTTTTGTGACCGGATCTGCAAGCTGTGTGGTCGTCGCATTGGTATACTCCTGCACTTTTTTGCCTGTCAGCAGAAAATGAAAATAATCCGGTATCATCAGCATGCTTTTCGCCTGCTCAAGCTCCCCCGGCTGCTGCTCTTTGACTGCCATCAGCTGATAGATCGTATTGAATATCTGTTTCTGTATTCCTGTTCTCAGATATAATGCTTCCTCTGAAATGATGTCATATACCTTTCGGTCCATTCCTTCCGTCCGTCTGTCCCGGTATGCCACTGCATCCCCGATGCGCCTGTCATTTTCATCCAGCAGGACAAAATCGACTGCCCAGGTGTCAATGCCCACGCTGTATGGAATTTTTCCTGCCAGCGCACATTTTTTCATTCCGGTCAGGATTTCCTCAAATAACTTGTCCACATCCCACACTTTGTGACCATTTTTTTCCACCATCTCATTTGGGAAACGGTAGATCTCTTCTAAGATCATTTTCCCATTCTCCATATGGGAGAGCATATGCCGTCCGCTCGATGCCCCGATATCCACAGCCAGATAATAGTTTGTTCCCATCCCCTGCTCCTTTCGTCCTCTTTGTTCTGAGGTTAGGATAACAAAAATAAGGACAGTTTTTTAGGCTCTCATTCGACTAAAAAACTGTCCTTATTTTCCATTTTACAAAATATCCTGATGAACGATCCGATACTTTTGTGATATCATTTCATAATTCATCCACATTTACGAACGTGTCGTGTGATGAACAATCCGGTATTTCCGCGGTGTCATCCCATACCGCTCCTTAAACTGCCGGAAAAAATAGCTCTGATTCTCATAGCCGACATCCAACGCGATCTCCTCGACGGAAAGATCTGTCTCGGCAAGGAGGTGCGCGGCTGTCTCAAAGCGCTTATGCTGTAACAATTCCTGAAACGTATATCCCGTCTTTTGTTTGATGAGTTTGCTCAACACAGTCATGGACTGATGAGTATCCGCAGCGATCTTTGTCAGATTCGCATTTTTGCAGTCACTGTTAATGTACCGAAGCACCGCCTGTACCACTGTTTCTTTATAATCCATCGAAGAATTATGACTTAAGTTCTCAAGATGATTTAACAGATACAAAAATACAAGTCCCATAGAATACTGATTAATTACATCCTCATTTGCATGTTCATGTAACATGGAATCAATCATATTTTCCATAAGATTTTCCACCTGCGGATCTTCCTGCAGACGGAACAGCAGATAATGGGAAACGGGATCTTTCTGCCGGAACGCACCGACAATAAATTCCGCAAGTACATTTTTCTCATGCAGCATGGAGAGCGGGATTTCAAAAAACTCCGGCAGCGCAATAAAATTGATCCCGATATCCTCATATTCCGCCCGCCGGATCGCATGACGCACCTGCTGATTTAACATCAGCACATCTCCCTTGTGAAGGGTCAGCTCTTTTCCCTCAATGATATGTGTGATGTTTCCCTGCACCACATACATCATTTCCACATAATTGTGCCTGTGCTCCGGGAAATCCACAAAACGGCTGTGCGGACGCACCGTGATGAGCCGTCCTTTCTCTAACAGCAGTTCCCGGTCAATCTCACTGATCGAATCTTTCGCATATAACTGTTTTTCAATGTTTCCCTGCCCTGACTGGTACTTTTTTTCTTCTTCTGATATGAGCATCAGTTCCTGTAAAAGCTGTTTACGCATGCGCTTGATTTCCTGTCTTCTAAAATCTTTTTATAGCGACTCCAGCAGTCCATTGATCCCGTCTTTTTCAAAAATATCCTTATAATATGCAACTTCCCCCTGGATCAGCTGGTCGATCACCTGCATGCCGAAAAGCTCCACAGGCGCCTTGTCGTCCGTCATGATATAATCTCCCGCCTCATACACACTGCTGGTGTCTGCCACATGAAGCATCATATCGCGCAGATCGGAATGTCCGGTCTCATTTGCGTTATTCTCTAATGTCTTTACCATGTCTGCATTGGAGGAAGCATACAGCTCCCGGTTTGTGGAACCGTCCACATCCACGGTCACGATATGGTCAAATACGGATGCAATGGTATCCGACAAATACTGGTTGATATTGCCCTCATTGTTTCCGCGCATATTCATGTTTACGACCATCACGCCGTTCTCGTTTAAATGCTCTTTGACCATCGTAAAAAATTCGACCGATGACATCTGAAACGGGATGGTGATATCCTGGTAGGCATCCACCATGATAACGTCATATTTCTCGTCGATCGCCTGTAAATATGCCCTGCCATCATAGGTCGTCACTTTGACATCGTCCGGCAGGGAAAAATATTGTCTGGAAAGCGCCGTGATCTTATCGTCGATCTCCACGCCCTCGATTGACATATCACCGAAATATTTTTTACACTGGGTCGCGTAAGTTCCGGTTCCCATTCCAAGGATCAGAACATTCATATCCTCTGCCTTTTTATCCGGGATCATGAGCGGCGCCGCCATCGCATAATCGTAATACATTCCGGTCAGACCGCCGTCTTTCATGTAGAGTGACTGCACACCGAACAGGACATTCGTGGATAAGATCACGCGCCTGTCATCCTCGGAGACCTGTAAATAATTATAAATGGATTCCCCTTCGTAACTTAAGTCATTCTGCCAGAATGCAAAAGAATCCGAATAGCCAAGTCCACAGCAGAGTACGAAAATAACTGCCGATACTGCCACCTTCTTCTGTCCCCTGTGGCTGCTCAAAAAATACACTGCGGCTAATGCGATCAGAATTCCCGCAAAAATGAGAAACGTGATAGAGGTTCCGACTGCCGGAATCGTCACAAAAGTCGGCACAAATGTTCCGATAATGCTTCCGATCGTGTTGAATGCTCCCAGCGTTCCGACCGTTTTTCCACTGTCGTCAAGACTGTCCACCGAGTATTTCACAAGGGATGGCGTCACTGTGCCGAGTAAAAACAGTGGGAATACAAAAATCACCATACATGCCACAAATGCGGCAATAATGAGGAAATTGCTGCTGACGGTAAAGATCAGCAGTGCCGATATTCCAAGGATAATGTATTTTCCGACGACCGGTATCAGTGCGATCCAGATCGCAGCGATCAGTATTCTGCGGTACAGTTTGTCCGGGTCCGGCGACCGGTCCGCACTTTTTCCTCCATAAATATTTCCAAGCGCCATTGCGATCATGATCGTTCCGATGATGATCGTCCACACGATCTGCGACGAGCTGAAATACGGCGCCAACAGCCTGCTCGCACCCAGTTCTACTGCCATCACGGACATTCCGGCAAAAAATTCCGTGAGATACAAAAACAGCTTATTTTTTAAAATTCCTGACTTTTCCATAATTCTCCTTTCTTTTTCCCCTCTAGTATAGCTCATAAAGTGGACTCCAAGTCAAGTTTTTTATCCCGCATCAGGATTTTTCCCCAATCATTACCCTGCATCTCTTTTTATAAAATGCGATTCCATATTTCAGAATCTTTTCCACACCATCCTCTTCAAGAATGTCTATATAATTGTTCCCACCGATCTGTTCTAACGCAGACTGGCATGCCGTTTCCAAATCTCCATCCTGTGCATACTTAAGTTCCAGAATGATTCCCATTTCACCGTCATCCGTCTCGATCACAATATCACTGTAACCATCGCCTGATTCTTTATTCGAAGAAACACTCCACGATTCCTCATACCCGAGAATTCCAAGTAAGATACCGTGATAAAAGTTTTCTTTCATCTTTTTTCTCACAAAAGTATCCCGGATACTGATGGCCCGCCGCAGATAATCACACAGGCATTTTTCTATCGTTTCTGTTTCTCCGTTTCTTAATGCTTCACAGAATGTATTTAACAGCACGCCATTCTTCGGTACATTTTCTTTAAAAAAATCCATAATCTGGTCTGTAAAAATCTTCCGGATCTCCATATTCGGAATCACCAGCTGGAACGTATCCCCCGCTGCCCGTCCTCTTTGTGTAAGATATCCTGTTGTAAATAATACACTCCATAGATTGTCAATACTGTCATACATTTCTTTATAAGTCAGTTCCTGATGGATTTCTTTCTCGATCACTTCACCTGCAACAAGCCGCTCTATCTCACGCCTTAGCGTTACTTTATCCGATTCCCTGATAAATCTTTTGACCGCCTCATTGCTGCTTGTATTTGACCAGTAATTTTTAGGCTCTGCCAGCGGGTCCGCCCGCAACGTGTCCACATAATTGATTACATCCCATGGACAATAAACTTCTGCTTTTCCGAACTGATATCCGTCATACCACTCCCTAATATCCTCGTAATGATCGGAAAGTTCATAGTATTCCAGCATCTCCCTTACTTCTTCATCGGTAAATCCGAAATACTCGTCAAACTGTACATCTGCAATGGAAAGAACTTTCAGATTATTCAGTCCTGTAAAAATACTTTCCCTGGAAATGCGCATACATCCAGTCAGCACCGCAAATTTCAGGCTGTCATTTGTCTTAAGCGCATACTCAAACAGGTTGCGGATAAAGATAACCATCTGATCATAATAGTCCCGTTCAAATGCTTTTGCCAGTGGAACATCATATTCATCAATCAGAATAATTACTTTTTTCCCATAATGCTTTTCAAGAAGTTCGGAAAGCACTTTTAAACTGCTGCATAGTGTTCCCTCATCCACATCCGTTTCAAGTAATGCCGTATATGCTTTTTTATCATATCCCGTGAGCCTGCTGCTTTCTAACAGATATTGAAACCTTCTTGCCTCCCCTTTGATAAGCTGGACCGTCATCTCTATTGCTTTTTCATAAGTCTGCGCATTGATTCCTTTTAAAGAAACAGATATCACCGGATATTTTCCCATGTACTCTTCACACAGCCTGGTTTCTTGTGCAATCTTTAAATGCTTAAAAATTTCTTTATTTCCGTTTATGTCAAAGAATTTTTTTAACATACTCATATTCAGGGACTTTCCAAACCGCCTTGGACGGGTAAAGAGTGTGACTTTTGCCCAATTTTCCATAAGTCCTTTGATCAGATATGATTTATCTATATAGTAAAATCCAGCTGACTGTATTTCTTCAAAATTTTCTATTCCAATCGGTAATTTTTTCTTCTCATTTTTCATTTCAACACCCCAAATAGATTTTTACATTTTTGTTTTCATATAACCCTATCTCTCATCGGGATCAGGATCTTTAAATCAAACCAGTTCTCTTTTGTATCAATGCTGACCGCACCGTCATATTTGTTGACCGTATAGCGGATACTTTTAAGCCCGTACCCGTGATATTCTTTCTCTTTTTTGGTCGTGACCAGTTTTCCCTCCTGATATTCCAGATTCCCTTCATAATAATTTTCAAACCGGAGGAGCAGAAAATTTTTCTGTTTTGAAACCGTCACATGTAAAAGGCGTTTCTCTTTATCCGGTATTTTCAGTTCACACTCAATCGCATTATCGAGCGCGTTTCCAAAAATGCTGCAGATATCCATTACATCCATGAAATCAAGCAGTGTGCCGTCCGCAACACAGGTAAACGTGATCCCATGTTTCGCGCAGTATAGGCTTTTGGTAGTGAGCACCGTATCCAGTACTTTATTTCCGGTCTTATTCTGTGCCTCATACTGTCTTATCTCATCCTCCATGCGGTTTAAATATTCTTCGCGTTTTTTCGGATCATCCTCACTCCGCAGGAATGCGATCTGGTGTTTTAAGTCATGATATTTATAATTGATCAGCTCGATGCTCTCCCTCGACTGCTTGTACTGCACATACTGGTTCTGCAGCACATTCTGTACGGATTCGAGTTCTTTTCTCACACGCAGTTCACGGCACTGGATCAGATGCGCATAAAGGATTGCGATACCGCCGAGATCCACCAGTGTACGGATATTTCCGATCTCAAACGAATATCGCCCGGAAAACGGCGTGTTTTCCGTGAGGAAACTCATGTTGCTGACGGCAAACACCGCAACAGCGATCAGTCCCGCTGATATATATTCTCTATGGCTGATATTCATTTTCCCGTCTTTTGGCATATGCACCCGCAGGATTTTATACAGGATCAGGGCGATCACACCATAGATCAAAACCAGAAGACCTCTGCAAAGCCACCAGTTTGTCATCGCCTCGTCGAAAAAATAACATACGACCTGCCATTCGAACGATGCCATAAATTCCGCAACCACAAATGCGATCATTCCAAAATAGGCAGCATCGGTAAAAGTGACCTCGCAGCAGCTATAAATAAATCCGATCATCAAAAATACTGCCACGATCATACACGGGATCCAGAAATAAATCTTAATATCATCCGTTGCGACCAAAAACACACTCTGTATCAGAAGCACAGCCGCCATAATACCTGCTGTCTGCCATTTTCGGAATCTCTTTTTGACCGGCAGGATAAATAACATGCATGCCATCCACTCTGCGACCGCTGTGTAGATTCTTGGTATATCCGGCATAATATGTTCCATCATTTGATAACCTCTCCCCAGTATTTTGTCAGTTCTTCCATAAATTCTTTTTTACGCGCACGGCTTAATACCAGCTGCTCACCTTTTACCATGGCACAGCCGTCCGTGATCCCGTCCACATGCGCTAAATTGATGAGATACCCCTTGTTACCACGGCAGAAGTTCATATCAGCTAATTTTTCTTCCATCTCTTTCATTGTGCCTGTTGTCTCATAGTCGCCAAGAATTGTGTGCAGGATCAGCGTATGCCCCTGGCTTTCGATATAATAAATATTTGCGATATTGATCCGCACCGTCCCGCCTTTCATGCTGACCATGATCATCTTTGTCTCTCTTTTTTTCATGCGCCCGATCGCACGGCTGAGTCTCTGTGAAAATGCAAAATACGACACCGGTTTTAAAACATAATCGAGCGCATCCACCGCATAGCCGCGGATCGCATACTGCGCCATGTTTGTGATAAAAATAATGACGACCTCCGTGTCCACTTTCCGGATCTCCTCCGCCGCTGACATGCCATCCATGAATTTCATTTCCACATCCATCAGAATGATGTCATACTGCGACTGATATTTATTGACGATCTGATCCCCGTCCGAATAGATCGTGATATCAAAAGCCTCCCCATTTTCTTTTCCAGTGTACCTGCTCCAATTCACCGTTCGGCAATCATGTGAACATGTTGACTCACTTGCGCTCATGATATCATCCCCCACGAACGTTTTATAAACGCAAATGGGGACCTGTACCTCAGATTTATTTTAGTACAAGTCCCTGATATTTGCCACTTATTTATCTAATCCCGTTTCACTGCCGCTTTGATCAGGTGTGCCGTTCCCCTGATGCGGTGTCCGTTTGCCATCTCCGTCAAGGCTTCTGCCATCTCCATAGTTACAAAACCCCCCGTCATTTTCGCATAGCCGCGGATCGGCATATTATAATTAAACAATACATTCAGATTTGGTTTTCCCTGCCATTCGCTGATCTTTAACAGAATGCGCAGCACTCCGTAGAAAATTTTACCGAAAATTCCCTTTCCATAATAAAGCTGGCAGACTGCATCATTCATACGGATTTCTCCGCTCCAGCTTCCATCCGGGATCTCTCTGCCATACAGTCTGCGGAATGTATCATCAGAAATATTTTTGATCTCACCATTAAAATATTCCGGCAGGCTTTCTCTGCTGTAACCACCCTCTGTGACAGTTCCATTTATCGCAAGTGATCCCGCAAGCAGCATTTCTTCCGCATTGCTTCCGATCATGATCTGATAGGTTCCCGTTTCCACTTCCCAGCTGTCTGTCCGTGTATCATAAAAACGAAATGTCTTATCGTCAAATAAAATCCTTACTTCTTTTTCCTCTCCCGGAGCGAGTGTCACACGCGCGAAGCCTTTCAGTTCGCGCAGCGGACGGAACACGGAATCAGATTCTTTTCCGACATAAAGCTGTGCGATCTCTGTTCCGGTCACATCTCCGGTATTTTTGATTTTAAATGTCACACCATCCTGATCTACCGCCAGATCACGGTAAGTAAATATGGTATAACTGAGTCCGAAACCAAACGGGAAACGTACCTTTTTCCCGACTGTCGTATAATAACGGTATCCTACATAAAGTCCTTCCCGGTATTCGCTGCTTCTCTCTTTGCTTGGGTAGTACGCATATGCCGGCGTATCCTCATAATGAAGCGGATATGTTTCATTCAGTTTTCCGGATGGACATACTTTTCCGGTCAGAACATTAAGCATCGCAGACGCTCCCGCCTGACCGCCAAGATAACCGTGTACAATTCCTTTGACATACGGATACCACGGCATTTCCACGGAAGATCCCGCTGAGAGGACCACGATCACATTTTTATTTACTGTGGTCAGTTCATTAATCAGCTCATCCTGTGCCACAGGCATATGCATATGGGTACGGTCGAGTCCCTCCGATTCGCTGATCTCGTCAAGGCCTCCGAAAAACAGTACCACATCCGCATTTTTTGCTGCATCAACAGCTGTCTTTACCAGTTTAGCATTTGGTTTTCTGTTTCTGATATAACCCTGTTCACAGGCTGTCATCGTAAGTCCGCTGTCTTTTATCTCCTCTAATATGGACTCCGGCGGCATTGCCGGATTCACTAAGGAAGATCCTGCTCCCTGATATCGCGGAGTCTTTGCAAAGTCTCCGATCACAGCCACTTTTGTCCCCTGTTTTAATGGAAGGATCTGCTCTTCATTTTTTAAAAGGACGATGCTCTCCTCGGCCGCTTTGCGTGCAAGTTTATGATGCGCTTCCTTATTGAAAGTAGTTCCTTTTCCATCCACGGTCGCCTGATGCGTCGCAAAAATGACACGGAGCAGTTCATCTAAGCGCTGATCTAACACACTCTCCTCTAATGTTCCGTTTTTGACGGCATTTACGATATCATGCATTCCGGATTTTCCGGTACCCGGCATCTCAAGATGACTTCCGTTTTTCACACCGAGTGCGTGGTCGTTGCTTCCACCCCAGTCGGATACCACATATCCGTCAAAACCCCATTCATCGACTAAGATTTCCTGTAACATGTGGCGGTTCTCATTGGCATAAACACCGTTTACTTCATTATAAGAAGACATGATCGACTTCGCTTTTCCTTCTTTTACCGCAATCTCAAATCCGGTCGTATAGATCTCGCGGAAGGTTCTCTCATCCACAACGGAATCGTTTGCCATACGACGCAGTTCCTGGCTGTTTGCTGCAAAATGCTTCGGGCAGGCTGCGATTCCTTTGCTCTGGATTCCCCTTACATAGGCTGCCGCCATTTTTCCTGCATGGTACGGATCTTCGGAAAAATATTCAAAATTTCTTCCACAGAGCGGACTTCTCTTGATGTTTAATCCCGGTCCTAAGATCACATTGACATCCATGGTCACGGCTTCCTCTGCCAATGCCGTTCCGATCTCCTCGCCTAATATTTCATCCCAGCTGTTTGCAACCGAGGCTGCGGTCGGAAAACAGGTCGCAGGGAGACTTGCATTTAATCCCAAGTGGTCTCCGGCTCCCGCCTGTCTTCTCAATCCGTGCGGTCCGTCAGACATTGCCATGGACGGGATTCCGTATTTTTCAAAATCCACTGTCTCCCAGGTGTTTTTGCCGGACATCATCAGGGCTTTTTCTTCGAGTGACATCTGTTTTATGATAGATTCGTATTTTAAACTCATGATTGATCCTCTCTTGATTTGTGATCTGCACATCTTTCACTTTCGTAATTTCAGCATAGCACAAACAAAAGATGAAGAGGGAGTATTACACAAATGGGGGCATTTTTTGCATAAACTGTCAAAAATGCCCCCGAAGAGCTTTCGCTCTCAATCATGCTCAATCATAGTCATCATAATAGTCATCATCGTAGTAGTCATCATCATCGTAGTCATCATCATCATCCGCAATAACATTCACGGTATATACTACTTTTTTACCCTTTGCCTTACCACTTGTACATGTACAGGTTACCCGTACTGTTCCTGTCTTTTCCGCATAAAACTCAACGTCCGTTCCGGTTGTTTTTCTTTCTGCAAACGAGACAATACTTGTATCACTGATCTCCCATTTTAACTGACTGTTCTTTATTGAGGATCCTTTTTTGACCTCTAAATCAAAATCATCCCATGCTTCTACATATTTGACCGATTCTCCAACCTTTGCCAATGAATAATCACTCTTTTTCTTCGTCACAGTTACAGTTATCGTATCACCATATTTCTTCTTACTCTTTCCCTGTACATAACACCGGATTTTTGCTTTTCCTGGTTTTACTGCAATGAAATCCATTTCATCGCCTGTGCGGTCACGATCCTCAAATTTTACATATTTTTTTCCTGAAATAATTTCCCAGCGGATATAATCGTCCTCAGCATCTATTGGAGTTACTTTCGCTCTGATTTCAAACTCCTTTCCCTGAGAAACCTTTTTTGCCGACTGCGCTATGGAAACCTTCTTCGGTTTCCAGTTATAATCTGCCTGTGCTGAAATGTTTCCCGTACCAATTACCGCCATCACGACCAAAAGTACAATTAAAACCTGTTTTGCTGCTCTCTTCATAAACAAATCCTCCTTTTTTCATGAGAGTTTCTCATTTCTAATTGTTTTGCTTTGTACTTTGATTATATCATGCATTTATTAGAACATTATTAATACGACAAATTTTTTATAATCATTATTGATTTCCATATGTCTGCTTTTATCAAAGCGGCAGTTTTACCTGAAAAACACTCCCACTGCCTGCCTCACTTTTCACTTGGATTTTTCCTCTGTAAAACTTCACAATTTCATAAACCATGGCAAGCCCAAGTCCACTTCCCTCGCCTCCTCGCGATACATCAGTCTGATAAAACCGCCGGAAGATCTTTTCCTGCTCTTCTTCTGCAATTCCTATCCCATCATCCGTTACAGACAAAACAAGTTCCGTTTCTTCTTTCTTTAATTTCACAAAGATATGCCCATTCTCTTTCCCATAACGATAGGCATTGCTGACAAGATTAACGAGAATTCTTGATAAAAGTTCACGATTTCCATAAAACACTGCCTGCTCCGTCTCATAATCAAGCATAATTTCCTTTTCTCTTATCAGCTTCATATCAGAGCAAATAGATGCCACCAGTTCTTCCATATCAACAGTTTCCTCTGCATATTTTCCTGATTTCATTTCCAGTCTGGCAAAGTCCAGCATATGATCAATAAGTTTTGTCATTTTCCGCGCCTGACGCCTGATTACCCGCAAGGCATCTTCATATTCCCCTACGCTTCTTTCTTTTTCAAGTGTATACTCACACTGTGCTGAAATGACAGCCATCGGTGTTCTTAGTTCATGTGAAACGTCAGATGTAAATTGTTGTTCCTTTTCAAATGTACTTTCCAGTCGTTCAAACATCTCATTAAATATATCCGCAAGCTGGTGCAGTTCATCATTCCCTTTTCCAAGATTGATCCTGCATTTCAAATCATTTTCTTCTCCAATCTTTCTTGCAGTCCCAGCTATTTTCTGAATTGGATTTAATGTACGTCCAGCAATAAAATATCCTCCCGCAGATGCTATTACGACCAGAACCGGCAGAAGAACCAGTGCAATCCGCATAATCCCAAAGCTCTGACGCTCTCCCTGTTCCTCTGATACCACTCCACGAAGCCATAATCCGTTAAGTCCTTCTGCTGTGAGTTTCCGGTCAAAAATATAATACCCCGTTCCATCCTTCATTACTTTTTGAATCTCGGAATCCACAAATTCCAGATCTGCCACTTTTGCAGCTATTGGATTTTCTCCATAAATAAGCCTTGACTTTTCATCATACAATCCTGTATAGACTTCATTTACCTTGCTCAGAAAATCGTCGTCAATTTCCAGATACCCTTTCCGGTAATCAATCAAATAATCAATATCCGCATCTGTACGGATTTCATCCATCCCAGAAAAATATTCAATCTCATCCACATTATTTTCCACTGTCTCCACCAGACTATCCTGTATTGTTTTTATCAAAATCTGACGGCTGACGACAAAAATCATCAGATATGCAAATAGTACTATTACCACCAATGCTGCAGTAAACCAGATTGTTATTTTCAGACGGATTGAGAATCTCCCCATATCTTAAATTTCCTCTCTCATTATATATCCTCTTCCACGGACTGTATGAATCAGCTTTTTGTCATATCCATCATCAATTTTTTTTCGAAGATAGCTGATATAAACATCCACTACATTCGTGCCCCCTTCGTAATCAAAATTCCAGACATGATCCTCTATCATCTCACGAGACAGCACACGCCCCTGATTGTACATGAAATATTCCAGCATGGCATATTCTTTAGCCGATAATGTGATCTCCTTTCCCCCCCGCATTACCCTGTGGGAAGTGCAATCCAAAGAAAGATCCGCAATATGCAAAACATTGTCAGTAACTCCGAAAGATCCCCTCATCATTGCACGCAGACGTGCTGACAACTCTTCAAACGAAAATGGCTTCACAAGATAATCATTTGCCCCACTGTCTAATCCCTTTACTCTGTCCGAAACAGCATCCTTTGCTGTCAGAAATAGCACCGGTGTTGTCTTTCCCATTCCCCTCAGCGCACGCAGCACTGTAAATCCATCTGCTTTTGGCATCATAATATCAAGAATCACTGCATCATACTCCGTACAGGAAAGGATATCTATTGCTGTCCTGCCATCAAAACAATGATCCACACTGTAACCATCCTCAGTCAGTTTTTGAACAATAATGGCATTTAAATCCTGTTCATCTTCCGCCAAAAAAATTCTCATGTTTGTTTTCTTCTCCTTTGTTTTTTACCGCATCATTATAATCCCCTTTAAATCCAATTGTTATATAATGAAAGTAAAGAAACCAACATTTATAACATTCACGAAAGAAGATATTTCTTGCAGATACTATACAACATTCATTTCTCATATACAACCTGTAAAAATCTTCTTACGCACAAAAATGCCCCCAAAGAGCTTTCGCTCTCCGGGGGCATCCTCTCATCTGTTATCCCTCAATGGATATGTATCGTTTTTCCGGAACTTTCTTTGCTTCTTCCTTCGGGACATCCAGTGTTAAAATACCATTTTCGTATTTTGCGTGGATATCGTTTTCGGTAACACTCTCGCCTACATAGAAGGTACGGCTCATACTTCCGGCGTAACGTTCACGTCTGATGTATTTGTCTTTCTTATCCTTCTCTTCCTTATCAAGACCTTTCTCAGCGCTGATGGTCAGATAACCATCGTTTAACTCAAGCTGGATCTCGTCTTTCTTAAATCCTGGAAGATCAACGGCTACTTCGTAACCTTTCTCGGTCTCCTTTACATCTGTCTTCATCATGTTCTTTGCATGTTTACCATACAATGTTTTATCAACATCCGGAATCTCTGGGAATGAGAAATCCATCCAGTCATCAAATAAGTTTTCTCCAAAAATGCTAGGCAGTAACATAAGTCATCTCTCCTTTTTCTACCGGTCCACTTTCTGTGGAACCTCCCATGTTTTTTACCTTTGTTTTGGAACCTCAGACGAAGGAACTCTGGGGAATCATCTTCTCTTTTTGTTCCCTCTTCCTTTGTTCTGACTATGTTATACCACCACTTATTAGCGCTGTCAAGAGGTGAGTGCTAATTTTCTGTGAACTTTTTGTGAAATCATATTTTAGCTGATATTTTTATCAAAAAAGTCCATTATATCTCGCTTTTCAAACGTTATTCCGTTGTTTCCGAATCCCCAAAATCCAGTATCTAAGCACCGGGATCCGACGTATCACTTCATATAATAAGATTGAAACCACAAATCCACCCACCAATTCAATACCATAGACTACAGTCAATGGCAGCTCCTTTCCAGCCAGAAGATAATTGATCACTAAAAGCACCGGGATATGTAATACATAGATACCGAAACAGCATTTTCTCATATAATTCGTAAAATTATTGGAAAAATCAAGCCATTTTGGACCTGCACCAAGCACGAGCAAAACCATAAAAAATGCATACAGGTTTAAATCCCATCTTGACAGTACATCTTTGTCCGTATATGCCATTCCATAACATCTTACGATATAAAATATGCCGCTTACAGCTGCACAAATGCCCAATAGGAGCACTGCATTTTTTATTTTTTCCATGACACTTTCATGCGAAAACAGGTAATATCCGGCTAAAAATGCCGGAATATAAATGCCGTTCCGGTAGGACGTGATAAGCAGCGCTGCATTTTCCTGCAATTTTCCGGATCAGAAGCAGAAATAGTGCTGCCACAAACAATACATGGCAAAACCACAGTGCCCCGATACCACAGCATAAGATGATAATGACTCTCACAAAAGCCGGTACACTCTCCGGCATATTGCCACGCGCAGTGTGAAGATAGATCACATATCCACCGAGCCAGCCAAATGCCAGAACACCAAGTGTCGACGGCGCCAGAATCTTATCCACCCTCTCTTTCAAAAACTGTCTTTCTGTCCTCTTTTCCAGTGCATATCTTGCACTGATTCCGGCGACCACAAACAGCAGTAACATAAACCACGGGTATACAAAATACTGGTAAATCCCCGCAAATGTAACTGCTCCTTCATACGGTTTTAAACCGGCAAACATCGCCTCGGTTCCAATATTATTGTAATAAAAATAAACATGAAAGATCACAACAAAAAAAATCGTCAGAAACCGGATATTATCCAGATAATGTTTTCTCATAAAAATCTCCATTTCCTCCTGCAGTGTTTTCCTCACTTTTTTGTGTCTTAGTTCTTATCCTTTTGATTTGCCATTTTTAATGCCTGCTGCACAAAATCTATCATATCATCTGCTTTGACCAGGGCAATCCCCTGTGCTTCATCACCTAACACCATGATCGTATCTCCCGCTTTGATCTGAAAAACTTCTCTCGCCTTCTTTGGCAGAACGATCTGTCCTCTCGCTCCGACTGTAACCGTTCCAAACATATGCTTCCCTTTTGGCGGAAGTGGAAGACTTTTATTTTTTTCCTCATAATGCAGCATATCCTCCAACGCCACACCAAATGCTTCTGCCATCCTGTCACAGGCGATCACATCCGGAATACTCTCCCCCGTCTCCCTTAATTAAAGATATTGTTGGGTAAAAAAGAAAGGTCAGTCGAT
>ENA-UONT01000176-UONT01000176.1-human-gut-metagenome-genome-assembly--contig:-CS20-NODE-176-length-91718-cov-7.644382_pt1 | contig 91718 bp, 79 predicted proteins | sample MGYA00242459_ERZ724006 | MGnify/ENA metagenome assembly ERZ724006
ACACTTTGGCAAAGCGGCTTGAAGCTGGAGCAGCTTGCCGTTGCAGTTTGATCATATAAAATCATTAAAAGAAAGGAATTTACAAACATGAAAACTGCTGTTATTTACTGGAGCGGTACGGGCAATACGGAGGCAATGGCGCGTGCCGTTGCCGAGGGCATGACCGCCGCGGGCGCAGAGGCTGTGCTGCTCACGCCCGCCGAGGTCGCACCCGGCGATCTGAACGCCTACGACGCCATCGCCTTCGGCTGCCCTGCCATGGGCAGCGAGGTGCTGGAGGAAATGGAGTTCCAGCCCATGTTCGATGCCTGCAAGCGCAGCCTCGGCGGCAAACGCGTGGCGCTGTTCGGCTCCTACGGCTGGGGCGACGGCGAGTGGATGCGCACTTGGGAGAGTGACTGCGACAGCGCAGGGGTGAACCTCGTTTGCGAGAGTGTGATCTGCACGGAGACGCCCGACGACGCGGCGCTTGAAGCCTGCCGCGCCTTGGGTAAGGCGTTGGTGGAATGAAAAATGATGCCTGCCATTGACGGTAACTTTAGCGGCAGATTGCGCGGGTTGCATTTGCCAAACAGCCTATCCGAAAAGGCAGGGACACCTCTTGCGGTGTTCCTGCCTTGCGCTGTATAGCGATGCTTGGAGTATTGAAAAAGAATATGCTCAACATTGTTCTGTTTATCATCCTCGGTGCGCTCTGGTTGGGTGCGCGTAAGAAAGAACACTTTCGTCGTTGGGTAGAGTATTTGCTTTTGATTCCCATCGCCTATGGGTTGGGTCATCTTTGCGTGCTGGGCTTCCGAACTGTCTCTTACTCAGAATGGCGTTACTTTCAGCTTATTCTTGCTGTCGGCGTACTCCTTTACTGTGCCATGTTGCTGGCATTGAACGTTTTTTACGCCGGAAAAGAGTTTTTGAGCATACGCAGAAAGGATCATAGATGATGTTCGGATCTTCTGTAACAGGTTCATCCTTACCCATTTTGCCATGGCGTTTGATGTGATGCCTGCCTCACGACGAAGTGTGGTTTTGTTGATTTTCTTATCAATCATCAGTTTCCAAAGCCTGTTGTATGAATAAAGTCATCGTGGCTTCCTCCGTTTTTGATTCTGCCTTGGTGAATGGCACATCAAGGCTTTGATTATTATTCCGCATAATCGCCCTATTTTCAACAGACTTCAGCATATTTCAAAATAAAATCTATTATCTCAACTGGAACGAACAGAAGGGAAAACTTGAGCCTGTCACTGCCTTCCCGTGCAGATATACTCTTATTTAAGGCTCTTTATCTGCGTGGTTTTATGGTTCAAGTCCTACCTCCTAAACACTTTTGTCTTTTCTGTGGAGCAAAGAAACTCAAAAAGTACACCGGTGTTTTCGGGCGATTTCTGCCGCTGAAAGCAAAAAATCGAGCTCCGTAGCAGCCAATCGACCGCTCCAAAGCCCGTTTTTCAATATTGCCCCTGTATTTTGCCCTGAAAGCAAGAAAAAACCTCTCTTGTCTTGGCAGACAAAAGAGGTTTCTTTTATGGTGGACGGGGATGGATTCGAACCATCGTAGTCTGTGACAACGGATTTACAGTCCGCTCCCTTTGGCCGCTCGGGAACCCGTCCGAATCAGCATATTGATTATAGCATAAAAATGTCAACTGTCAACATTCCGGCAAAAATATAAACATTATTATTCCGGTTTGCTCTTGTTAAGCAGGCAATAATATGATATAATTTCAATGCTGATTTTGATTTAACTTGAAATAAAGGAGATTAGTTCATATGAACAACATTCCGACCCCGCATATTTCGGCAAAAGCAGGCGATTTTGCTGAAACCGTTCTTATGCCCGGCGATCCCAAGCGGGCAAAGTTCATTGCAGAAACTTATCTGAATGATGCTGTGCTTGTTAATGATGTCCGCGGAGTTCAAGGTTACACCGGCTATTATAAAGGCAAGCGTGTATCCGTTATGGCCAGCGGAATGGGCATGCCGTCCATAGGAATCTATTCCTACGAACTTTTTAATTATTATGACGTAAAAAATATCATTCGTGTCGGTTCCGCAGGAGCAATTCATCCGGAATTAAAGATTCGAGACATCGTTTTCGGCATGGGGGCATGCACAAATTCGAACTATGCGGCCCAATACAGACTGCCCGGCACTTTTGCGCCGATAGCAAGTTTTAATCTTTTGCAGAAGGCAGTTGCCGAAGCGGATAAAGCAGGTGTGCGTTACATGGTTGGGAACCTTTATTCCTCCGATACATTTTACGATGATGCTCTCAGTCTTTCCGATTGGCAGAAAATGGGTGTGCTTGCTGTTGAAATGGAGAGTGCAGCGTTGTACTGCAACGCGGCGCGTGCAGGGAAAAACGCTCTTTGCATATGCACGATTTCCGATTGTCCGTTTAATCCGGGTCAGGATTGCACGGCGGAAGAGCGGCAGAACACGTTTACAAAAATGATGGAAATCGCACTGAATATCGCATGAGTTCATCTGTATTTTGTAAAAATCGATTAATCATTGTGATGCGGCTGCATTCGCAGCATCACGGGAACGCAGGAAGAGGTATTAAGCGATGAGCAAACGTATTGTTAAATCGATCATAGCACTATTCTTCGTGGCAGTGGGTTTGAGTGCCGCTCAGCTTATATGCAGCGGCAGCTTTATTGCGTCTTTCGGCGAAAAAGCACAAAAATGGCTGCCCATATGTATTTTTTGCGTTCTCGGTGCAGGCTTCGGTGTATTCGGATATGTGATTGCGCCGCGTTTGGTTAAAGCGTATCACTTTGTCACAGGCAGCATTATGCGGAGGTTCACCGACATGCCGCTTTCCGTGATTTTTGTCGGTGTAATCGGACTGATTCTCGGATTGCTTGTCGCATTTTTGCTGAGCACGTTCCTGCTGAACATCGAGCCGCATTTTATCGGCATCATTCTTGCAGTCAGCGCGTATTTAATTTTCGGAACCCTCGGCTGGCTGATTCCCACAAAGCGCAGTAAGGAAATCGTTCTGCCGTCGTGGTTCAGGCTCGGAGAAAAGGGCGGACGCACGGTTGCGGCTCCGAAAGTTCTCGACACCTCGGCAATCATTGACGGAAGATTTTTTGACGTTTATAAAACCGGCATAATTGAAGGAATCGTGATGATTCCGCAGTTTGTGCTTGATGAGTTGCGTCATATTGCGGACAGCACGGATTCGGTCAAGCGTGTGCGCGGCAGGCGCGGACTTGATATGCTTCAGGATATTCAAAATTCTGCGGCTGTGCAGTCGATTGCCGTTTACTCGCGCGACTACCCCGATATCGCTGAAGTTGACGCTAAATTGCTGCGTTTTGCATCCGAACATCACGCAATGATCGTTACCACCGACTATAACCTCAACAAGGTTGCAACTGTTCAAAAGGTTCCTGTTTTCAACATCAACGATCTTGCAAATGCACTCAGAAGCAGTGTTGCTGCCGGCGAAGATGTTGTTGTTGATATTGTTAAAGAAGGAAAAGAATTCAATCAAGGCGTTGCCTACTTTAACGACGGCACAATGGTCGTTGTTGACGGTGCAAAGCGTTATGTCGGAAAATCCGTTACAGCAACAGTAACAAGTGTTCTGCAAACATCCGCAGGAAAGATGGTTTTCGCAAAGCTCCGAGAGGAATAAACGCAGTTCATCTTTCCGGCAATCATTAAAGCTATGCCCGCGTTTTTTTAGCACCGCCCGGATCATTGACAAAGGGTTCGGGACGAGAGTTCCGAGCCCTTTGTCGTACTATAAAAGGTTTTGAAAAGTGATACAATATAGGCGCAAAAAGCAGTGCGGAGGAACAGCAATGTCTACGACAGGTAAACGCAGCCTACAGATGGTTCATCGGATACGATCCGGCCGAAAAACTGCTCGATGCAAGTGCGCTCCGGCAGAACAGAATCCGCAGATACAAGAACGGCGACGTTTCACAGCGGATATTCGACGAGATCGTTCGACAGGCAATGGCAAAGGGACTTGTGGGAGGAAAGATTCTGTATTCGGACAGTACACACCCGAAAGCCGCACACGGCAAAAAGCCTTTGAAATTCGATGGCGATAAGGTCAAAAAACAGAGAGCGGAAGAGAAAGAAAACTACTTTGACTATGACAGCCAAGGCGGCAACGCAAGCGTAGGCAGCGATGATGTTAAGACGGTAAAGGCGCGTACAACAGACCCTGCAGCGGATTTATGCACCGGGAAGGTAAACCGGAAGGCTTCTTCTATCTTGACCGCAGAACCGTAGACAGCAAACATGACATCATCACCGATATATTCGCAACACCGGGAAACACGAACGATGTGAAGCCTTATCTCGGAAGACTGAGAGTACGGATTGACAAATTTGGGTTTGACGTAAAATACATAGGACTTGACGCAGGCTGTAGCATTTCAAACATTTGCAAATATCTTTACGACATGGGAATACAGGCGGCTATGGGACACCGCCGCGGCTGCCAACAGAAAGGAAAATACGGAAAAAGGGTAAAAATACTTACAAGAGAAGAAAGTAAACGGCGGAACGCAGCTTTGCCGATTCCAAAGAATTACACGGCCTCCGTTATTGCCGTATGCGGGGGCTTTCCAAGGTTACCGAGCAGTGCCTCCTCACTGCCGGCGTGCAGAATATGAAGAAAACAGCTTCCCTCTGTCGGGGGAGTACATCCGACTTCTTCGTGCTTTTTCTATGCTTTAACAAAAAAACAAAGCCTATCCTTGCTTCAGATGGGCTTTGTCAGTGGTATGGACGCACTCAAAAGAGTACGCCGAAAACTGTATATATCAATCTTATCTGTGCGCATCGAGGAATTTGCGTTTGGATGCGCAAAGCTCTGCAATGAATAGCCTGTCTAAAGAAGATAACGAATAATCTTTGCGGTGAACCAGAAGGTCCTTGTAGATTTTCAGTTCCTCGTTGCAGGGAATTTCGACAAGATTAAACCTATCCAAGGTTTCTTGGGGAATCGGGGAGACCCACATAAAGCAATCGCTGTTTCTGCTCAACAGTTCGAATTGACTGCCGCGCTCGTAAACAAAAATACGTCGATTTGAGTTGTCGGGCAGCTCCTCTTTTTTTGACGCAGCAAACGGCATTGAGGGCACATAAGGGTCGGCATGAGCAATTTCGATATAGTCTTTAAGCATATTGAACTTAACACTGCCGGCGTGTGCAAGATTGCTGTTTCGACCTGCAACCAAAACATAGCTGAATTCGGCTACGAGTTCGTAGGCGAGATTCTTTTCTTCAAGCATGTCCTTATAGTACTTGTCATATTCCGCAGCATAGCGTACAATGCCGAGGCGATAATCCTCCTGCAAGACATTTTTCACAGTATTTGCCGAGTTGGTTTCATAGTAAAACGCATCGATGGCATCCGAGGGCTTAAACAGCAGTGAGAATGCCGTGAATGCATCGGAAATATAGCTTGCACGGGGGCATGAAAGCGAAAAACGCTGACGTCGAGTGCCGGAACGGCGGAAGGCGGCTTCAACTTCATCAACCTGTTTAAGAATAGCTTTTGCATATCGAATAAAAACTTCACCGTCGGGCGTCAAAAACATACCCTTTGCACTGCGGTCAAATATTTTAATGCCGAGATTCTGCTCAAGCTCCTTTATTGCGCGGCTTAGCGTAGGCTGCCCGACAAAAAGCGTTTCCGATGCTCTGTTGATTGATTTTGCTTCCGCAATCTCAACAGCATATTTCATGTGCAGCAGGTTCATGAGAAGCCCTCCGGTTTCTGTTCGTGACTGAGGCAAAGGATGATGCAGAAGCAGAACATAAATGCGCTGCGCTGCGCTTTCCGAGCTGTTGCCTGAATACAGTATAACCCAAAATCGACAAAAAAGCAACAACAGCTCAATTCGCACGGTGCTTGACAAAAGAAACAAGTAATGATATATTATAAATGTGAATTTGAATAAGGTAAAAAAGAGGGCGTCACTGAACGGTGACGGCCGCATATCGACGGAAAACAGCGAACCTTTTTTCAAGGATTCGCTTGTTGAGATATGCATCCTTTCGTACGTGCCGTATTCCTTTTCGGAAAAACATTCATTAAAACATGAACTGATGCCTTTTTTTTCGGAGACTCGACTCGAAAAGATTGGCCGTTTGATGCTGAATCCGCAGGATTCTTCCCTGTCTGAAAAACATATTTCCGCTTTGGAACAATCTGCTGCGGCAGAGCTTGCAATCTGTGCGGCAATGAAAAACAGCGGGCGACCGTTTGCTCCGTCTGATTATGCATATAAAGAGAGCGGCCAACCTACAATCCAAAATGGTCATATTTCGATTTCACACACAGAGGGATATGCTGCCTGTGCAATTGCCCGAGAGCCGGTCGGGATTGATGTTGAACGCGGACACACATTCAGCAAGGCTGCGGCAAAGCGCATCTTGTCTCCGCAGGAGGAGCTCCTGAGAGAATCGGCAAACGCGGACGAGTTGCTTTCCCGTATATGGACTGTTAAAGAAAGCTTCCTCAAAATGACGGGGGAGGGGATACCGGGCGGAATGCGCACATTGGAGTTGATTGCCGCAGGCGATGGTTCTTCCGATGTATGGACAATTAAGCGCGGCACGAAGCCTGAGGCAGGCTGTGCCACACTTTTGAGTATTTCAGGCAGCGGGAATTCAGCGGATTTCAATGATGCGTATTTATCCGTTTGCACAAAGAAAAAAGCAATGATGCACATAAATCGTTTCGAATCAGTCGAAAGCATTCTTGAATTTCTGAATGAGCCCTGATTCTGTTTTGAATTCGTGCAAAAAAAGTTTTAATTATATTTATTGCCCAAGGTTGCCGAGGAATAGCTTTTGAGTTATAATATCACTCGGAATATCAATAAACTCTATGGAGGCATAAAATGATCCAGTTTGATTTGATTCGGGCACATGATCCCGAGCTTTGCGGCTACATGGAAGAGGAGCTTGCACGTCAGCGCAGCCACCTCGAGCTCATCGCATCCGAAAACTTCGTCAGCGAAACCGTTATGGCGGCAATGGGCAGCCATCTCACCAACAAATACGCAGAAGGCTACCCCGGAAAGCGTTACTACGGCGGTTGTGAATGCGTTGACAAGGTTGAAGATCTTGCCCGTGATCGTGTCAAAAAGCTCTTTGGTGCGGAACATGCAAATGTCCAGCCCCATTCCGGCGCACAGGCGAACCTTTCCGTTTATTTTGCGCTTCTTAACCCCGGCGATACGATTCTCGGCATGAATCTGTCCCATGGCGGTCACCTTACGCATGGCAGCCCCGTAAACATGAGCGGCAAATATTTCAATGTTGTTCCTTACGGCGTAAGCGAAGCGGACGAGCGCATTGATTATGATGAACTCCGCCGCATTGCGAATGAATGCAAGCCCAAGCTTATCGTTGCGGGCGCAAGTGCATATCCCCGTGAGATTCGTTTCGACATCATTTCCGATATTGCAAAGGAAGTCGGCGCAATCCTTATGGTCGATATGGCACATATTGCAGGTCTTGTTGCAGCCGGTCTGCATATGAATCCTGTACCCTATGCTGACGTTGTCACCAGCACCACTCACAAGACCCTGCGCGGTCCCCGCGGCGGTATCATCCTCTGCAAGGAAGAATATGCAAAAGCAATCGATAAGGGCATATTCCCCGGCACACAGGGCGGCCCGCTTATGCACACCATTGCGGCAAAGGCTGCATGCTTCCACGAAGCACTTCAGCCTGAGTTCAAGGTATATCAGCAGCAGGTTGTCAAGAATGCAGCAGTTCTTTCCGACAGCCTTCAGAAGGCAGGCCTTCGCATCGTTTCCGGCGGCACGGATAACCACCTGATGCTCGTTGATCTGACCGCAAGCGGCAGAACCGGCAAGGAAGTCGAACACCTCCTTGACGCTGCAAACATCACCGTCAACAAGAACACCATTCCATTTGAAACCCGCAGCCCGTTCATCACCAGCGGTATCCGCATCGGCACTCCCGCACTGACCACCCGCGGCTTCAAAGAAGAAGACATGGTTATTATCGGCGGTTTGATTGCAGATATCGTATTTAACGGCGAAGATGCAGTCGAAAGGGTAAAGGCTGAAGTTGCAAAGCTTACCGAAAAGTATCCCCTGTATCCCGAGGACTGATTATTCAATTTTAAAATGAAAAGATGAGCTGAAGCTCAAAAGCACGGGAGATAATGTCTTCCGTGCTTTTTCACAGTTCAATAAAAGAAACCCGCGCTTGAAAAACACGGTTCAGGCCACTGATCGGTTTGTTGGCGTTTTTAATTTTTAAGCGAATTGACGAATAAATCGATAGAAAAAACGGGAGGAACCTTTGCCTTTACATTAAACTCATTGACAACGACGTTGATATACTGTAAACTATACTCAGCACCGATAAATGAACTTTTAACAATCAGGAGGAATTCTATGGGAACATGGGGAACAGGAATATTCCAAAGCGACTATGCTTTGGACGTCAAAGACACCTACATGGATCGTATTCGCAAAGGAGAAGACGATGAGTCTGTAATGAACAGCTTAATCGCTGAATATGAGCGAGAAGGAGACTTCAACTATGATGATACGCGATACGTATTCTGGTTGGCATTAGCTTATATTCAATGGAAAACCGGACGGCTTGACCCAATGGTCAAGGAGCGGGCATTAAGTTGCATACAAGACGGAAGCGAACTTGAACTTTGGAAAGGTGAAACAGAAACAACGTATCGCCACAGAAAAAAGGCATTGGCAGATTTGAAGGAAACTTTGCTTTCCCCGCAGCGAAAAAGGACGGTTTACAGACAGCCCAAGGATTATTATTGCGGATGGGAAATAGGCGATGTTTACGCTTTGAAAATCAGTGAAGAGATGCAGCCCTTATTTGATTCAAAGGCGCAGTACCTTCTGCTTTGCACGGTGGACACGGCTAAATGTCAGCCATGGCAAACAGTTCCGATCGTATACGTGAAGCTTTCGAACGGTGACGCTTTGCCAAAAAACGTCAAAGAATATGACGAATGTGAATACATTCAAATCGGGTTTACGCATTATGAGAATCGGTTTTATCCCCTGAGCGGAGGAAATGATAAAGAATTAATAGCAGAAAGATCAAAAGTTAAATTCGAAGTAAATGAGTATGGTGTTTTGCCTGAATACAGAGTAACACTGCGGTCAACCTGCAAGAGGGTCATTCCAAAGTCTCTGATTTACGTCGGCAATTTTGCCGATGCCGTCCCGCCGAAACAGGAGTTTGTTCCGTTTTCGAAAATAAATATCAGAACCGAACGTTGGGGCGAAAACGGAAGGAGTTTTGAAAATATAATGCAGCAACTGTACCATGCACACAACTTACATGAACTGGAGGTATACTCGAATCCGGAGCTTTTGAAAAAAGGCGTCCTTCCAATAGAATTGTTCATGAAGTTTATGGAGATTTGCGAAAAGCCTCGACTTTAAATCAAAAAAACGGAGAAAAGACTTTCCGAATTTTTAATCATGGAAAAGAAATTTTGCATATTCGAGTGCGAGCGGGAAAAAACACGAACAAATCATATACCGATTGATATGAGGAGTCTGTGCTTTTTCGGGCGTTTTGCTCAGGTTGAAAGGCATCTCCAACGATACGGATACAATTCTTTGGGGCGAAACCTGTTTACATTTTCCGTCGCATTATGATATAATGAGCGTGCAAAATAAATTAAAAAACGCGGGTGCTTCCTGTGTTCGGGCGGGGGTTTCGGCAGCATGCTTTAAACGTTTGCGCTGCCCGGGGTGCATTTCATGCAGAAATCTCGTTTGGCGCGGGAACCGTTTCCGCATCCGGAGGAATAGAAATGAGCGAATTTGTTAATGTTAAATCCGAAATCGGCAGACTCCGACGCGTTATGCTTCATCGACCCGGAATCGAGCTTCAGAATCTCATGCCGGACTATCTTGAACGCATGCTTGCGGAGGACACGCCGGATGTTCGTCGTGCAGGTGAGGAACACGATGTTTTTGCAGGCATACTTCGTGCTAACGGCGTGGATGTCGTTTATATCGAGGATATGTTCAAGGAAGTTGTTAAAGATGATGCTGTGCGTAAGGCATTCATAAAGGACTTCGTTGAACTCGGGGTACGTGGACTCAGCCTTTCAAAAGCGGTCACGGAATATCTTGAATCCGTACCTTACGATAAGCTTTTTGATGCAGTTGCGAAAGGTATCACAAGAGCTGATCTCAGCGGAGTGGCGGATAAACCCATTCAGTATTATATTAAGGAGGATTATCCCTTCCTTACCGATCCCTTGCCCAATCTCTACTTCACTCGCGATATCAGTTTCTGCCTTGGCACGGGCATGGCAATTTCCGCAATGAGTATGCCTGCGCGCATGCGCGAAACTCTCTTCGTTCGTTATATTCATAAATACAGTGAGTATTTCGGAAAAGGTGCGGTGGACATGCTTTATGATTTTAACTGCGGCTGCGGCATTGAAGGCGGAGACGTTCTGTCTCTTTCCGACAAATGCGTTGCGATCGGCAGCGGAGAAAGAACAAGTGTCGCCGCTGTTGAACGCCTTGCGCTGACACTGTTTAAACGCGGCTATGAGCGTGTGCTGCTCTTTAAGAATCCAAGCTCACGCACATATATGCATCTTGACGTGCTTATGACGCATATTGATTATGATAAGTTCCTTGCACATCCGTGCATTGCGCATAAGTGGTTTGATATCTATGAACTGACTCCTGCTGCGAACGGCGGAATCAATGTTTCCTGCACGACTGACGGAACAGCAAAGATTCTTGAGCGCGCCCTCGGGATTGACAAAGTTACATTTGTTGAAATGGGCGGCGGGGATCCCATTCAATACAGGCGTGAACACTGGAACATGGGGTCGAACTCTCTTGCTATGGCTCCGGGCAGCATTATAACATATGACCGCAACATCATCACAAACGAGCTTATAGATAAGGCGGGAGTGAAGGTCAGTCCCATTCCCGGCGGCGAGCTGAGCCGCGGCAGGGGAGGCCCCCGCTGCATGAGTATGCCCATGCTCCGTGATGAGATTAAATAAAACAGAGAAACGTTTTAACTGCTGACAGGTGTATTTGTCGGCAGGCTGTTCTGCAATTCGGCTGGGCTAAGCATTTTCATGCCCGGCCGAAGGCATCGTTGATTTTAAGAGAAATCGGGTTAAGATTTAATCTGCGTTTTCGCGAAAAGCCATGTTTTTTGCCTTTTCGGAAACGGAGACTGCCTGCAATATCACTATAACGAAAAGTGAAGCGCAGCTTGATGCAGCAACTTGCTCAACAGCGAAACGGGTACTGTCAACAAACCCCAAAAACAGGAATAGCGGAGGCAGATTTGCACGTAAAGGTTGAGCTTCATGTTGGAATAATCCCATACGGAACGGCCGAGCCGAATGTTGACAACCCACCCGAACAAAAATTCGACTGCCGCGGTAAACAAGCTCTATGGCAACATAACCTATTCCGCCCGTTATGAAAGCTGCAATTAACTCGGAACATCTCGTATATTGAATTGTTCCCGAAAAGGAGACAGTTATGCTCAAAAAGATTTTTGCTCACAGAGGCGCAAGCGCATATGCGCCGGAAAACACACTGCCTGCGTTTGAAAAAGCAGTTGATATCGGCGCGGATGGGGTGGAATTGGATATCCACCTGAGCCGTGACGGCCGACTGGTTGTGATACACGACGAAATGCTTGACAGAACAACGAACGGTCACGGTTTTGTGAAGGATTTTACGCTTGCAGAACTGAAAAAGCTCGATGCTTCAAAAACAATGACAAATTCGGGTTTCTGCAATCTTCGTATTCCGACCCTCGGCGAAGTATATGAGCTGCTTGCCGATACAGAACTTCTTGTGAATGTTGAGGTTAAAAACAGCATATTCCTCTATCCGGGAATACTTGAAAAAGCACTTGAGGCGGAAGCAAAATACGGAATGAGCGGACGGGTGCTGTACTCATCTTTCAATCATTATGCGATGCAGGAACTTAAGCGAATTTCACCGCAGTCAAAAACCGGACTTTTGTATTCAACGATGCTGATTGATCCGTGGAATGCGGCAATGGCGGCAAATGCGGATGCGCTGCACCCGTTCTTCCCCTGCGTTGCAAACACGCCGTGCATGATTCCGAAATGCAGAAAAAACGGCATTGCTGTCAACACGTGGACGGTGGATGAACCGGAGTATATCCGGGCGATGCTTATGCTCGGCGTTGATTCCGTGATAACAAACAAACCCGACGTTGCAAAGTCCGTTCGAAACGAATTGTCGAATGATGCCGAAAATACAGTGAATTAAGCGAAATTGACGTTATTTGCGGCTGTCTTTCACGAAATTCAGGCTTTGGGGGTTGTATACCGTACTGAAAAATGGTACAATGAACCCAATAATGGATTAACGGAGAGACTATGCGAAAACAATTGTCCGAAAAACTGAAGGAAGCGGTTGCGTCGGTTATTCCGGTAACGCTTATCGTACTTTTGCTTCAAATTATTACCCCAATGCCGACAAATATGCTCATTGCGTTCCTTATCGGTGCAGTGATGCTTGTTTTGGGCATGGGGCTTTTTTCGCTCGGTGCGGATATTGCAATGATGCCGATGGGTGAACGCATCGGTGCGCATATTATAAAGTCAAAGCACTACCTCGTGCTTATTCCTGCGGTGTTCATGATCGGCGCACTTATTACCGTTGCCGAACCGGATTTGCAGGTTCTTGCGGATCAGTTTGAAACACTTAATCGGTGGACGGTTATTCTTACTGTTGCGGCAGGTGTCGGCTCGTTCCTTGTGCTTGCACTTGTGAGAATAATCAAAAAAATTCAGCTTACGCAGATTCTGCTTGCACTTTATGTGCTTGTTTTCGCCGTTGCCGGCACAATGGCAATTGATAACGGCACGTTTATCCCTGTTGCTTTCGATTCCGGCGGAGTTACGACCGGGCCGATCACTGTGCCTTTCTTCATGGCTCTCGGCATAGGTTTTGCAGCTGTACGCGGCGGCAAGAATGCGCAGGATGACAGCTTCGGCATGGTTGCGCTCTGTTCGATCGGTCCGATTCTCGCCATGCTTATACTCGGGCTTGCAACGGGCGTAAATGAGGTTTCAAGCGGAGTTTCCGCCCTGCCTGAACACGGCGATTTCGGCGCGGTGGCTGCTGCATTCGGTCGAGGCTTGCCCGGCTACATAAAGGAAGTTGCGCTTGCATTGCTGCCGATAGTGCTGCTGTTCGGAATTTTTCAGTTTGTTTTTTTGCATTTGCCCAAGAAAATGCTGATAAGGCTCGGTGCAGGTCTTGTTTATACATTCGTCGGCCTTGTGCTTTTCCTGACGGGCGTAAACGTAGGTTTCATGCCTGCGGGAACATTTTTGGGCGGTGCACTTGCGGGAACGGCCGTTCCGTGGATATTGATACCGATAGGCATGGTGCTTGGCTTCGTTGTTGTTTTGGCGGAGCCTGCGGTGCGTGTTCTCAATAAACAGGTTGAAGAGATAACCGTCGGTGCGATTTCGCAGCGTGCCATGCTGCTCAGTCTTTCCATCGGCGTGGCTGTTTCCGTTGGTATTTCAATGCTGCGTGTTGTGACAGGAATTTCCTTGTGGTATTTTCTTATCCCGGGTTATGCAATTGCGATTGAGCTTTCGTTCTTTGCACCCAAAGTTTTCACGGCTATTGCGTTTGACTCCGGCGGAGTTGCATCCGGTCCCATGACGGCAACATTCATGTTGCCCTTTGCAATGGGCGCATGTATTGCACTCGGCGGAAATGTGTCAACCGATGCGTTCGGACTTGTTGCAATGGTCGCATTAACGCCGCTGATAACGATTCAGGTGCTCGGATGCGTATACAAAATCAAGCTTATGCGTGTTGAACGCAGCAAGAGCGCAAAACAGGTTGATGACGGTGTAACGGTCATTGAATTTGAACCGGAGGGTATATAAATGAAAAACAATGCTGTTGAACCTATAAAACTTATAACCTGCATTGTCAATCGCGGAGACGGTGAAACCGTTACGGAACTGTGTGCCCGCGAAGGAATAAGCTGCAGCGTTGTGCTCCGCGGCAGGGGAACTGCCGACAACGCGATGCTCACAATGCTCGGTCTCGGCGAAAGCGAGAAGGACATTGTGATGCTCACTGTAGGACAGTCGCGGCAGGGCGAAATTATGGAAAAACTTGCGGTGACTCTTCACCTTAACGAGAGGGGCAAGGGGATTGCGTTTTCGATACCTTTTTCCGGGCTGGCTTCACAGCTCGATTCCTATGCTCTGCTGGCCGGAATGAAGGCGAGTGCGAACTTGATTGATTTAAATTGAAGACGCGTTCAAAACGTAATTGTGTTTGGAGGATTGCATGATAAAACATGATTTGATACTTACAATTGTCAACCGCGGCTTTGCGGATGAAGTCATGAGCGCGGCAAAGGCAGCCGGTGCATTTGGAGGCACGGTCGTTAATGCACGCGGGACAGGAACGCACGAACTGCAGCATTTTTTCGGTGCGATTATTCAACCCGAAAAAGAGCTTGTGATGATTTTGACCGAACGCGAAAAAAGAAATTCAATAATGGAAGCGATTTGCCGCGATGCGGGATTGTCAAAAGAGGGAATGGGAATCTGCTTTTCCCTGCCTGTTGACGGTGTTGCGGGCATTCGTTCCATATCAAACCTTGATGACCGGAAGGAGACGGAAAAGTCGGATACCCCCGAAGAGGTATAGATGACGTTTCACATGCAATGCAGGCATGCCCGAACGACAGAATAAACACGTCGTATAATTGCGGGCAGGCTTGGATTGCTTTGTTTGATAAAAGAATGAAAGAATTCAGTGTATTTGATATAATTGGACCGCGTATGGTCGGTCCTTCAAGCTCGCATACGGCGGGTGCGGTTCGTATCGGACTGGTTGCACACCGAATAGCGCGGGGAAAGATTAAGAGTGCAGAAATCACGCTTTACGGCTCGTTTGCACAAACGGGTCGCGGACATGGCACGGACAGGGCCGTTATTGCAGGTATACTTGGTGTTGAACCTGATGATGCACGAGTAAAACATTCGATGCTGCTTGCAAAAAGCGAAAGTGTCGATATAAAAGTTAACTACAGTTCGGAAGAAACGGATCATCCGAACACTGCAAGGATTCATTTTGTTACAGAAGCCGGGCGCGAATTCTCGCTGGTTGGCGTCAGCATCGGCGGTGGGAACATTGAAATCGTTGAAATAAACGGAATGGAAGTTTCGTTTAGCGGGGATTATCCGACCATTATCGCCTTTTATCGCGACATGCCCGGAATCATTTCAAAGGTCACGGCGCTGTTGGCATGGCGAAATATCAATGTTGCGTTCATGAAAGTATTCCGCAATGCAAAACGACAGGACGCATGCATGGTGATTGAAACGGATGCGGTTGTTTCCAACGAAGAACTGAGAGAAATCGCCCGGATGGTAGGGGAAATCAAGGAGATTTGCGCGGTATGAGTTATGCATTTTCAACGGGAAGGGAACTTATTGCCCTTTGCGAAAAAGAAAACCTGACGATTGCGGAGGTTATGATTCGTCGAGAGGCGGAGACAAGCGAAAAAACCCGTGACGAACTTGTAAATGAAATGTTTGAAAATCTGCTGACAATGCAAAAATCAATTCGATTCGGGTTGGAGGAAAATCAACAGACCGTTACGGGACTTGCGGGCGGAAACGCCGAAAAACTCATGGCTTATGCCGAAAAAGCAAATATGGGCAGGGACATGGCACAAATCTGCGCCGCTGCTCTTGCTGTTGCTGAAGTGAATGCCTCAATGGGGCGGATCGTTGCAGCACCGACGGCGGGTGCAAGCGGTGTGCTGCCTGCTGTGCTTGTTATGTGCAGTGAGAAACACGGATTTACCGACAGAGACCTGGTTAACGGCTTGTTTACGGCGGGTGCCGTCGGCGTAATTATTGCCCGCAATGCAAGCATTTCAGGTGCTGAGGGCGGATGCCAGGCGGAGATAGGTTCTGCGTCTGCAATGGCTGCGGCAGCGCTTGCGGAGCTTTGCGGAGCGTCTCCGGCTGCTTCATTAAGCGCGGCTGCGATGGCTGTTAAAAACATACTCGGACTTGTATGCGATCCCGTTGCAGGGCTTGTGGAATGCCCCTGTATAAAGCGCAATGCAATGGGCGCGGCAAATGCCGTGTTGGCAGCGGACATGGCTCTTGCGGGAATCTCAAGTATCATCCCGTTTGATGAGGTTGTCGGCGCAATGCGCAGTGTCGGCAGACTCATGAACGTTGATCTGCGTGAAACAGCACGCGGCGGTTTGGCAGCAACGGCAACAGCGCTTGAAATTACGAAGAATATAAGCATGGAAAACGAAGATTAGCCTGCTGGCAATATAAAACAAATATTATCAACAGTACAATAAAAGCAGCGGGGCTTGATGAAGCCGCGCTGCACAGCGGAGGAGTTTTTTGGCAAAGCGAAACGGAATAATCAAAGCATTGATTCAAATCGGCCTGATACTTGTTGTTTTGGCGTTAATATTTTTTTCGCTGAACAGTGTTCTGCCCGGTTTTATTGATGTGCTTGCAAACGGTCAGCAGAGTGATGTGCAGGAGTATCTGAATTCATTTCATGATTTCAGCGGTTACGCAATAGGTTTTTTGCTGCAGTTCATTCAAATAATTACAATTGCACTTCCCAGCGTTCCGATTCAGGTTGCTGTCGGCGTAATTTTCGGAACTTGGCGCGGGTTTCTTGTTTGCTATCTCGGCTATGTTTCGGCAAATGCTCTGATTTTTATTTCCGTCCGCAAGCTCGGAGCAAAGCTTGAGCAGCTTCTTCCCGGCAAACCTGTTGAAAAAACGGGCAGTAAAAAAAAGAATTTTATTACCGATGCAAAGTATCCTGCATTTAGTGTTTTCTTTGCATCCGTTCTTCCCGTTATTCCGAACGGTTTGATTCCGTATGTTGCATCAAAAACGAAAATCGGTTTCCGCTCATATATGCTTGCTGTAATGACGGGCTGCATACCGACGGTGCTGACGCTTTGTGCTGTCGGCGATCAGCTTGTGGAGGGTGATTTCCTTTCTGCGGCGCTGTATGTTGCACCCTTACTGCTGTTTGCCGGACTTCTTCTTTGGCAGCGCAAGAATATACTTTCACTGTACGAAAAAATTAAGCAGCGGACAGCGGAACACAAAGCAAAGAAAAAAACACAATGACAGGAGGCTTTATCGCGCAAAAATCGAATATGAAATATTGAAAGGGCAAACGCGCTGCGCTGCCCTTTTGTGCTGTTCAACTGTAGTGCGGATGAAAATAAGGAAACGAATTACAATGACAAACGCACATTCTGCGTCCGGACTCGCTGGATCTTTGCGGTTCGCGGAGCCATGAATCTTGATGCAAACCTTTCGCCGTAAACGGATTGAAGCGTGTCCACTCCGTCTTCATCGGTGACGGCAAGATTGGTTGCAATAATTGTTGCCTTGTCAAGATCCTGACGTTCGCAAACGATGGACAGCAGCGTCTCAATAGTGATATTTCGTATCATAGGCTCTGTTCCGAGATCATCAATTATCAAAAGATCCGGCAGTATGTAATCTGGTCGTTCGGAAGGTTCGTTGCGGAGGTTGTCCAGAGTTAATTGAATCAACTTATAAGCACTGATTTTCAGCACGGAGTAGCCGCGTTCAAGAACTCTTCCGCCGATGCAATTCAAAAGATAAGTTTTGCCGACTCCCGTTTCCCCTTGATAAAGCAGATCACGGCGTTCATTGTTCGGAAATGCGTTTGCATAGGCCTCGGCAGCATCACGAATGCGGCTCATTACATTTCTGTCCTTTGGATTTTTTTGAAGGTTCAAATCAAAATTCCTAAAGTTTTGAGCAGCACTGACACCGGAGCTTTCAAACACGGTGTTGATTGCAAGCTGGACAACGCAGCGGCAAAGTTCCCCACCGGCAACGCGGCCGGTATCATGACACAGCGTACACTCATATTGCGGGTCAAGATAATCGGCGGGAAAACCGGAGGATACAAGCAGTTCTCGACGCTCGCGCTGTTTTTTTTCTATAAGAGCGTTGGCGAGCCCACGAATTTCTTCGGAATTTCCCGCATTCATAAGCTGTCTGCCCATGTCGAATGCGATAGTCGCAAGGTTGTCATCAAGCTTTTTTATTTCGGGGTTGTGTGAATAGACCTCCTGCAGGCGGGAACTCTCAATACGGCGGGTTCTGCGCTTGCGTTCCGAAAGCTCGGTTTCAAGTTTTTTGCAGAAGGCGGCAGATTTAATCTTCATATACATCATCTCCGAGATCAACACCGAGAGCACGGAGCTCTTCGGCACTGTATTGACGCTGTTTGTAATTTAAAGCACGATTAACAGGTTTCCCCTTTGATGCAGCAGCTGCCGGATGTGCGGCATTGCTGCGCTCGGTTTCTTCCCGTGCAGCAGAAACCGATACGATTCCGCGTTCGTGCCAATCCGAAAGCATCCTTTTCATTTCTGCAAACGGAGTACTTTTCTTTGACGCAAGTTCGGCGGCATAAAGAATCAATTCGGAATTCATGCACCAGTCGCTGCACCAGAGTTCAACCTGCTGTCTGTCGGATGATGTTGGCGTGCGCTTAAGTCCGGCTCTGGCAAATGCGCGGCGTGCAAGCTCGGCAAGCATATCCTGCTCGCGCAGCAATTCGCGCATCTTTTCGGGCGAAACACTGCCGTTTTCATGGTATTTTCCGAGAATTGCATCAAGGTATTTGAAGTTCGGTTTATCGATTGCAACAACATCGCGGCAGGCGATTTCAATGGCTTCGTCACTGAAGCCCCATTGAGTTGTCCATTTTTTATACAGTTCAAGTTCGTCTTCGGTCGGAAGGCGGCTGTTGCGCCAGCGCTTTAGAATTGCGGCCGCGCCGCTTGCAAGATCGTTTTCCATTGAGAAGCTTTCCGCCACCGAATCAGCGGTTGTACGGCCCTCGGAAACAAGACGTTTGGCAACCGAATCCATATAGTTGATATGCACCCGTGCACCCTTTTTTTCTATGCAATGCTGAACGATGAGCAGAGCGGCATCATCCTCAAACCCGAATATTTCCACCCAATCATAAACTTTCTGCAATTCCGCACCGGACATGTTTCTTGTTCCGAGAACAACCTGCAAACGCTGAACAAGCTTTGAGTAATGTGCGTTTTCGTTGTCAACGGGTCGCTTATCGGGAAGAGAGGCAGAAAGATTAAGATACTCTACGGAAAGCAGACTGCCGTCGATAATTCGCACAATACCGCATTTTTCCCAATAGCGGAAGGCTTCGGCAACCTGTGCATCGCTGAGCTTGAGTGCATCAGAAATCGAAACGGGGCTCGAAACCGCGCCGCCGGCAAGCATAAGCCCGTACAGATACACGCGGACGGCATTTTCAGGCGCATCCGGCACGAGTTCGGAAATAAAACGGTTGTCGATGACGGTAGTTCCAAAAAGGTCACGTCCCCTGAGTATTACTGTGTTCTGCATCGATTACCTCCTGTCCATCCTGCTGCGGCGAAACATCGGGTTGGTTTCGCGTTCAAGCTGATTTTAGCATTTTACGGTTCATCTGTCAATCAATTCGGGGTGATAATGCGAAACATGCGGGAAAACAGGCAACGCATTGAAGCAGCATTAATGTACACAACCAAGAAAATATCTGCATGGTCTTCACAGATTCGGTTTTGATTTCAAACTCCATTGACAGGTGCAAGTTATCCTGAAGCTGAGAATACCCTGAACGTAATTGTATATCATTATCTTCCGAAAAAGTAATCGATAAACATTGACGATAGGCGAGGAATATGCTATACTCATAGAACACAATGTTTTGCGGCTGAGGCGGTATCACCCGTGATTTTTACGAAGACGGCAACGTATAAAAAGCCAACCGTTGAATGAATTCCGCGGGGCCGCGATGTGACGCAAAGCAAAAAAGAAAAACATTGGAGGAAGAAAATGAACAGATGTTCAAAACGCAGCTTCGGAATGAAGCTCATCGGCCTTATGACGGCAGCAATTATGCTTCTTGCATGCTGCATGCCCGCATTTGCGGCGGAGAGTGAAACACGGACCAACACCGAGAGCTTTCAGCTCCTGACCTATTCGGAGGATTCAGCATCCATGGGCAGCGGTTGGACGTGGGAAATCACGCTTCGAATCCGCAGCATCAGTCTTTCTGCAACCGAATGTATGGTTTTCAATCCGATGGAAACCGTTTATTCCTGCATTAAGAATCCGGTTTGCACGAATGATCTCGGTGTATACAACTATGAGAATACTGCGGTCCGCTACGACATCTATGCAAGCCGGGGAAACGCAAATTATTCCGGCGGCGAACAGCCTGCAATCGTTTGGAATCTCGGTGAAATCAACCCCGGTGATGTCATAACGATGAAGTTCAGAATCGATATTCAGGACTATTACTATGCCAACTTCCAGCTGCTCAATCAGTTCCTTGACGAGGGCGGAAGACTGTTCACAACAACCGGCACCGATGAAGGTCCGCGGTTTGTTTATAACGAAAACGGAGAGCAGGGTTCTGCGGAATTCGATGTGCCGCAGGCGGATGTTTCCGGCGGTTTTGTTCTTAAACATCACTACCTTGTAAATTCCGAGGGACAGCCAATTGATGAAAACGGCAATGTCGTTGCCGCTCCCGAATTTGCAGCAATGGTTGCAGAACCGGAGTATTACACCATTGACGGAAGAACGAGTCTCTATTTCACGGATAACAGCTGGTCTCCGTATCCGTATTATAATGTGGAAACGACGGACGAGGTTGAGGGTTACACTCGCGTAGGCTTTGTTTACAATAACGGAGAGTTCTCCACCGAGCCCACATATGAAGCCCACATCAACTACAACCAGAGCCTCAATAACCTTTGGATTGCATACGAGAGCAACGGTTCGGCATTTGTTCCCGGCGATGTAAACGGCGACGGACAGGTTATGACAGACGATGCGCTGACCGCAATGCGCTGCGCACTCGGCCTCATCAACCTTGATGCTTCTCAGCTTCGCGCGGCTGACATGGACGGCGACGGTGCGGTTTCAACAGCTGATGCGCTTACGATCCTGCGCCTTGCAATCTGTGCTCGCTGAAGCATCATGAATGCAAGCTTGCCGACAAAGCATTGCAGCGGACAGAGCCAACAACTGTTCTCGAAAATGCTTTGTTGCCGGCAATTATCCGAAGGACAGTGTCAGTCTTAACTCTGCCCGAACAGAAAATGCAATTATCTTGATGATTGCGGTGTCCTTGGCCGCAACTCATGCGTGATTCCCAAACAGGAAGGGAAAAAAGAACGGGACGAGCCGCACCCAACATGCGGTGCGTCCTTTTCTTTATGATGCGATAAATATATAGGATATTGCGAAAAAACATGAAAAAACTCCTTGCAAGCCTGTAAGGAAAATGTTATAATATTATGCCAACACCTTGCGCCGCAGCAAGTGCGGTGCCATATGACCATAAGGAGGTGAATTAAGTGAATAAGTACGAATGTCTGTACGTTATCGTGCCTGAGCTTAATGAGGAGGAAACTAAGTCCGTAATCGAAAAGTTCAACGGTGTTATCACCGCAAACGGCGGCATGATCGAAAATGTTGATGAATGGGGCAAGCGTCGTCTTGCATACACCATCGACTACAAGACCGAAGGCTACTATGTTCTCGTTGTGTTCGACGCACCCGCCGAGCTGCCCGCAGAACTTGAGCGTAACATGAAGAATGATGAAAAGATCATGCGCTACAAAGTGACCCGCCATCATGCATAAACCTTGAGAAAGGATTTAGAATGAACAAGATATTTCTTATTGGTAATCTCACGGGTGATCCCGAACTGCGCACAACGCCGAACGGCATAACCGTATGCACGATGAATCTTGCCGTCAATCGACGTTTTTCGGGCAATCGCGAAGAACGTCAGACAGACTTCTATCGCGTGACTGCATGGAGACAGCTTGGCGAAACTTGTTCAAGGTTCTTGAGCAAGGGCAAAAAAATCGCTGTTGTCGGCGAGTTTGTGCCGCGTACATATGAGGGGAAGGACGGAGCAACCCGAGTTTCTCTCGAAGTCACGGCCGAGGAGATCGAATTCCTTTCTCCGCGCGATGCAGCAGGCGGTCAGAGTTATCCGCAGCAGGGATATCAATCCAACCAGCAGGGCTACAACAGAAATTATCCGCCTCAGGATTATCAATCCGCACAGGACGGCGGCAATTTCTCCGCTTCCCGTCAAAACAGTTGGCAGGACGGGAGGGGGCAGCAGTCTGCGCGTGACGGTTTCGCGGCAAATTCTTTTGATTCCGCAAACAGCTCCGGCAGTGCAACTGATGGCTTTACTGAGATTTCCGATTCGGATTTACCGTTTTAATTTTGCGAAAGGAGTAAATTTCAATGGAAGACCGCAAAATGAAGCCCCGTCCCAGGAAGGGCAGGCGCAAAGTCTGTCAGTTCTGCGTTGATAAGGTTGAACATATCGACTACAAAGACGCTGCAAAACTCCGCAAGTTCATCACTGAGCGCGGTAAAATCATGCCCCGCCGTATGAGCGGTGTATGCGCAGAGCACCAGAGGGCGCTCGCATCCGCAATCAAATCTGCACGTCAGGTCGCTCTGCTTCCTTACGTCCAGGACTGATTACAATAGCTGAACCGTATTGAGCGTTAAGCTCATAAATAACGGAATGAACATGATTAGGCTGCTGTCAACAGTGTTTTGTTGTCAGCAGCCTTTTTACTGCGAAAAAACGGCCCCTTTCGTTCATGTTTTCAGCAGTATAAAACAAGCCGGAAGATGCGAATGCCCGTTTATCTGCTTATGCAACGGATAAACGGGCATTTAAATGCTGAATGATAAATCAAAAGCAGTCAGTAATTAATCCAACATCTGTTTGGGGCCTGCATTAATGATGTTTTCGGGCATGTTGTTATATTTGCTGAAATTCTTTATGAACATTGCAGCAAGTTTTTTGGCCTGTTCATCGTAGGCATCCTTATCGGCCCACATGTCGCGCGGGTTAAGAACCTCGGCGGGAACGTTGGGGCAAGTTTGGGGAACGAGTACGTTAAAGATGGGGTGAAGCTCATATTCAACATCATTCAGTTTGCCTTCAAGTGCGGCAGTGACCATTGCGCGTGTGTATTTTATCTTCATGCGGCTGCCGACACCGTAAGGACCGCCGGACCAGCCTGTGTTGATAAGGAACACGTTTGCGTTATGTTCATCGATTCTCTTACCAAGCATTTCTGCATATACGGAAGGATGCATCGGAAGGAAAGGCGCACCGAAGCAGGTTGAGAAGGTCGCCTGCGGTTCCTTAATGCCGCGTTCGGTTCCCGCAAGCTTGCTTGTGTAACCTGAAACAAAGTGGTACTTTGCCATATCTTTTGTAAGCTTTGAAATCGGCGGCAAAACACCGAAGGCGTCAGCTGTCAGGAATATGACGGTTTTGGGGTGATTGCCCATGCCGGGAATCACACAGTTGGGGATATACTCAACCGGATAGGCGGCACGTGTATTTTCGGTTATTGAGGAATCCGCAAAGTCAAGTTTGCGGGCATCGTCCATAATGACGTTTTCGACAAGCGTACCGAACTTTATTGCATCCCAAATCTCGGGTTCGTTTTCCTTTGAAAGGTTGATACACTTTGCATAGCAGCCGCCTTCAAAATTGAAAACGCCGTTATCGGACCAACCGTGTTCGTCATCGCCGATCAGCCAACGATCGGGATCGGCGGAAAGCGTTGTTTTGCCGGTTCCGCTGAGTCCGAAGAACAGCGCAGCGTCGCCGTCGTCGCCGATGTTTGCAGAGCAATGCATGGGGAAAACACCCCTTTGCGGCATGAGAAAATTCATAACGGAGAACATGCCTTTTTTGATTTCGCCGCTGTAAAGCGAGCAGGCGACTGTTACACGATGCTTTTCGAAATCAAGTATGATTGCCGCTTCGGAATTCACACCGTCAGCAGCGGGGGAACACTTGAATCCCGGTGTGCAGAGAACGGTGAAACCGGGAACGAAAGTATCGAGCTGCTCCTTGGAGGGGCGAACAAATGCCTGAGTTGCAAACAATGCGCTTGCTGCGTTTTCGCAGACAACACGAACGGGAAGCGCATATTGCGGGTCTGCACCGACAAAGCCATCAACAACAAAAACTTCGCGGTTTTGCATATATGCACACATTTTAACATAGATTGCATCTGCTTTCTCACTGCTGATCGGCACATTCACCTTGCCCCAGTCAATAAGATTATGCACGGAAGGTTCATCAACGATGAAACGATCATCGGGGGAACGACCCGTGTATTTTCCGGTGTTGATAACAAATGCACCGGTGCTGCAAAGCTTGCCTTCGCCTCTTTCGAGTGCATGTTCAACAAGTTCAGCAGGTGCGAGGTTGCGATAAACAGCCTTGGGGTTAAGAATGCCCATTTGTTCAAGATATGCTTTCATATTCATGCTCCTTTCAGCATCAATCGCTTTTTTGAACGGTTTTATTTCCTGATGAAGAGAATCCCGAGCGTCCTGGGGCCGCAGTGGCTTGCAACGGTACAACCGGCCGTTGTCAGAATGACTTCATCAAAGTCCGCAATTTCACGCACAAGCTTTACACACTCCTGAACAATTTCGTCGGGAGTTTCCGTGTAAGTAATGAATATGCGATGGCTGCGGATATCATTGCGCCCTTCAAGGCGCTCTTTGATATAGTTTTTGAGGCAGCGTTCCCATGACCCGCGGTATTTTTTGGCAACACGCATCTTGCCGTTTGCGACTTCAATACCGGGATGCAGCTGCAGAAGGTTTGCCCCGAGAGCGGATACAGCCGAGCAGCGTCCGCCGCGAACCATGTAGTCCAGCCTGTCTAAAACGAAGCTGGTTTCAACATTCGGGATGATGTCTTCATCAAGTGCCTTTTTAATCTCTGCACCGTTAAGACCCTTTTCGGCCATGTCACAGGCTTCGAGCACAACGTGTCCAACGCCGCTTGAAAGGTTGAGGGAATCAACAACAAAGACCTTGTCGTTGCCTTCTGCAGCAATGCATGCATTGCTGTAACTTGATGAAAAGTGAGAGCTGATTGTGATAAAAACAACATCGCTCCCGTCCGCTGTCATCTCCGCAAATGTCTTTTGCAGAGCTTCAACGCTCGGAGCAGCTGTCTTGGGAAGCGTTTTTGCTTCGCCGCACCGTTTGAGCAGCTCGCGCATTGTGATATCCACACCGTCGCGATACTCCTCGTCGCCTATCTGCACATAAAGCGGCATAACGGTAACTCCGCGCTGACTGTACAGATTTGTTCCGTGAACCTCGTTCAAAAGGTCCGCCGTGCTGTCACAGCAAATTTTGACCATAAAATAACTCCAAAAAATAAAGAAATATAATACCTCTGTAATTGTAGCACAACCTGCTGCAACTGTAAAGCAAATATGCATGTTTTTTGCAGGAATAACAACTAATATATAAATACTTTTCCCTCGGAAGGCATGTGATTCGGCATTCGATGCAAAAAGCCCCGACGCCGTGGCTGAGGGGGCTCATAAAATATAAAACCTTTTGCCTAATGTTTTTGTCCGCACGGAGAAAACATCGTTTCCGTGCGGCGCATTAATGCAGGCAGGTCGATGCTCTATTCTATGCCGAGGCAAAGACGGGCAAGTACAATTGCATCATCAAGCTGAACAGCATCATCTGCATTCATGTCCGCATCATCAAGCTCAAGCTGGGGTATAATGCCCATTGCGGAGCGCATTATTGTCAATGCATCGGGAAGTGAAATGCTTCCGTCGGCGTTGACGTCGCCGCCGTAAACCATGGTGACGTTCGAAATGCCGTCCTCCGCACCAATGACGAAATCACCTTCGGCATTAGAGCCGATCAACTCACCGCTGCAAAAATACCTGTGCATTGTTGAGTCGCTGTAGGTTGACGAACGGAAAACGACACTGCGGCCCGCACGTTTCATGTCGAGATAGCCGCGTCCGAGGCACTTGACAACAAACGTGTTTTCAAAACCGGCAAGGTCAACACGAACGGATGAAATTCTTGCTTTGACATCGAACCCGGTAACGGGAGCTCCGCCGACGATTTCAATATCGTTTGCGCGGCACACGGGAGTAATAAAGCTGAATGCAGTAAGATTCGGACAATTATTTGCATGTATGGACGGAGTTCCCGCCATGAACAGACGAATTTCGCTCACCTGCGTTTCGGAAAGAATCAGATTTCCACCGAGGAAAACGTCCGCACCGAGAAAGCAGGGATTCGGAATGTACGGTGTAACATAGTTAGTAAATGTGTGCAAATAATTGTTTTCCCACGTCATGTTGTTCATCAGCATGAGCTGTTCGATGCTGTCGGGATCATATTCTGTCGGATGCTGATAGAATGTGGACAGTATCCCGGTGCCGTTGCTGATATCCCCATTGTGGCAAGGTTGTGAATAGAACTCCTGCATAAGACGGATATCAAGGGTGAGTTCGTCATCCGTTTCCGCAAACGCGGAAAACGACGCAAGAAGCATTGCGGCACTCAAAACGAGCACAATAGACAGTTTGAAAAGTCGATTCATGGTAACCTCCGTATCTGATCTGAAAGATAAGTTGAAAACCTGCTGCCCGAAAGGGCAGTATCAGGCACCCAAAAAGCTGCATTGCAAAATTCAAAGCATCTTTTTACTTTAACCTATTATATCATTCTTGAACCTGCTGCGCAAGTGCATAATAAAATATATTAGAACGGATTCTGCAAATGAGCATATTCTTTTTTTGTCACCGTTGATTCGAATTTGGGTATTGATATTATATTCGTGGCATAGTATAATTCAATCTAAGAAAAGCTTGCTTTGCTTTTGCAGCTGAAATGAAAGGACACTCGTGATTGTCGGGTGAGAAAAACATATGCAAATTAACTACATTGATGATAACTCCTCAGAACGGCTGCCGGAACCGGAATCCTTTGATAACATCTTTGCAAATATCGGCGAACTGCGCGAATTGCAGCATATACACACTGCTGCCATGATGCAGCTGCGGCTGAAATTTGAAATCCTCAACAGTGAGTTCAGGGTTCATCATCATCGCAATCCGATTCATCATATTGAGAGCAGACTTAAATCGACCCGAAGCATGTACAACAAACTTGTTCAGCGCGGCTTTCCCACGAGCATTGAATCTGCAAAGAAGAACCTTAACGACATTGCCGGTGTGCGCGTTGTGTGCTGCTATATTGACGATGTTTATGATATGGAAGATATGCTTCTGCGTCAATCGGATGTTAGGCTCATTGAGCGCACGGATTATATAAAAAATCCTAATTTTAACGGATATCGCAGCCTTCATCTTGATGTTGAGATCCCTGTGTACCTGTCCTCAAAAACCGAGTATGCTCGTGCGGAAATTCAGCTCCGAACTGTGGCAATGGATTTTTGGGCAAGCCTTGAGCACGATTTGCGTTATAAATCAACCAAGAACATTCCGGAAGACATAAGCCGTGAAATGTTCAACTGCGCAGATGAAATTGCAGCAATAGACGTACGAATGCAGCGCATATATAAACAGATTCAAAAGCTCTGATTCTCGGATGCTTAACACTTTTTTCTGATAACAAAAAGAGCAGGGCTGATGCAGGTTTTCGATAATTGAATCAAAGATTATCGGTTTGACCGATGCAGCACTGCTCTTTTATGTGCAAATACGTTTATACTTTTTGCAGGATTTTTAGTACTGCGCTCTTTCGCCTCCGATGAGCTTGGGGCGGTTGCGTGCCATGGTGACATTTGCGCAGCCGATTTTTGTGTTTTCATTATGAATCGGAACGCAGACCGGACGCATATGCATTCCGATGAAAACGCCGCCGATATCTATTCCTGCACGGGCGCGCATCTTAATATCCTCAACAACGACCGGATCGGTAAACTGCTGCATTGCCTGAACGCTCCACGCTCCGCCGGCGTGAAGCGCAGGCTTCACCGAAACCTGTTCAAAATCATACTTTTCCATGCATTCGCGTTCAACAACAATTGCTCTGTTGAGATGCTCGCAGCATTGACACGCGAGAAAAAGGCCCTTGCCGTGAACATAGGGGAGGACTGTTTCCATAATTGCTCGCGCCGCATCCTCTGTTGAATGGGTTCCCATATGGAAACCCATCACCTTGCTCGTGCTGCATCCGATGACGAGTATGTCTCCCTTACGGAGCGTGTAATGTCCTTCACTGCAATTGCGGAAGAGTTCTTCCATAACTGCTGCGGTTTCCTGCTTAAGGGTTTCGATTGAAAAATCCATTTTTATACCTCATTGTGCCGCGCTCATATCATGGCGGACGGCATCCTTTCAAAAATGATTCCAACGGTATTATACCCCTGCAGCGGTGCTTTTTCAACCGGATTCGGAGAGTAATTAAAAGAGAATGCCGGGCAGGGAATCAGTCGTCGTGCTCCTTGAATCCTTCGCCGTATGCGGCATCAACGGATGTTATCATGACAAAAGCCTTGCTGTCACATTCATGCGCAATACGCTTAATGCTGAAAACTTCGGCTTTTGAACACGTGCAGAACAGGATCTGCTTACTGTTGCCGGTGTATGCGCCTTTGCCGTCTGCAACGGTGACTCCGCGTTCAATCTCTTCGCCGATGCGCTTTGCAACATTGTCTCCGTTGGAAGTGACGATGATAAGAAGTTTGCGGGAATCGATACCATACATCAGCTTGTCGACTATCAGGCTGTATCCGATAGTCATTATCATGCCGTACAGGACGGCGTTTATGTTGCCGTAAACGATCCAACCGAGCATAATGATAACACCGTCAACAGCGAGGGATATGCTCCCTATTGAAAGCTGGGGATTCTTTTTGCGAATTGCAAGAATGACAAAGTCTGAACCGCCGGTTGAAGAATCGCGCATATAAATGAATGCAAGCCCGGCGCCTGCGAGTATGCCGCCGAAAATTGCAGCCAAAATCGGCTCTCCCGTGTATGTCGGCAGGAGCGGCATAATATAGTCCACGATAACGGCAGAAATAAGAATCGTCTTTACCGACCGCAGGAAGAACATCTTGCCGAGAGTTCGAATGCAGATAAGAATGATCGGAATATTGATAATGACAGTGCAAAGTCCGATCGGAATTTTGCCGCCCGTTATATAATTGACAAGAATTGCAAGACCCGAAACGCCGCCGGGTGCAAAATTTGAAGAAACGGCAAAAGTATACATGCCTGCACCGTAAAGAACGCTGCCGATTATGTCGTACAGAACATCGATAAGCAATGTTTTGGGGTCGATTTTAAGCTTTTCAGCTTTTTTTTCACTCATTTGAACACAGTCCTCCGTTGTTTTTGATGTTTTCGGAAGGATGAATTTTCATCCCACTATACAGCTAAAGCATTTTAACACTGCAACAGGATATTTACAACCCCATTTTGTAAATATATACATTGTTCGGCAACATATTGACTTTCCGCGGCAATCGAGTAAAATACACTGAGAAGAGTGAATGACTCGGTTCGAAAGGAATCATGTTTTTATGAATATTTATGTTGCAATGCCTGTTACGCAGGAACATATCAATACACTTAAGGCTTCCTGCCCGGAAGGCAATTTCGAATTCGCCCGAGTGTTGAACGGAGCCGATGAAAGATGCGCAAAAGACCCGTTTGAATTGGACCGCGAAATGATTAAGTCCGCAGATGTTGTTGTCGGCAATATCCCTGTCGATATTCTTCCGGAATGCACACGGCTGAAGCTTTTGCAGCTTAACATGGCCGGGTCGGACGCCTATGCGGGTAAACTTCCTGCGGGAGCTGAACTTGCAAACGCAAGCGGTGCATACGGACTTGCAATCAGTGAACATATGCTTGGAATGCTTTTGGTGTTGATGAAAAAACTTGATATCTATCGCGACAATCAGAACAAGGGACTTTGGCACGATGAAGGAAACGTTGAAAGCATAGAAAATGCAAAAGTTCTCGTTGTCGGGCTTGGCGATATCGGAGGAGAATTTGCACTGCGATGCAAAAAACTCGGTGCGTACTGCATCGGAATACGCCGCACCCAAGCTGCAAAACCGGATTTTGTGAATGAGCTGCACACTCTTGAAGCACTGGATAACCTGCTTTCGGATGCGGACGTTGTTGCGCTTGCTTTGCCGAACAGTGCAGAAAGCCGCGGATTGATGAACGAAGAGCGGCTGCTCAAAATGAAGCGCGGTGCGATACTGCTCAATGTCGGAAGGGGCAATGCCGTGGATACCGATGCCCTTGTCCGCGTTTTGAACAGCGGCCGAATTAAAGCCGGGTTGGATGTTACCGATCCCGAACCGCTCCCTCAGGGGCATCCGCTTTGGAACTGTCCCGGGGCATTGATAACGCCGCATATTTCCGGTTATTATCATCTTAAACAGACGCATGACAGAATAATTGAGATTGCAGCGGCAAATATTCGAAGCCTGCTCGACGGAAAGCCGATTTTAAATGCAGTTGATGCTGAAACCGGTTACCGAAAGCCGGATAACAGGTTTTGACGCTTTGAACAACAGATTCGGATGTTTTTACAAAGCGGCGGTATAAAGCCCTTGACATAATTTGGTTTAAATGGGATTTATCTGTTTGAAAAAAGAAAAGCGTGACTCATCGTCAACGCGATCAGCTTGATATATTAGTTTTAGGGTATTGCTCATTTTGCTCCAATGTGCTACAATAAACCGTATCAAGCGTGTACCCGTAGCCCAGCTGGATAGAGTGACAGACTCCGACTCTGTAGGTCATGGGTTCGAATCCCATCGGGTACGCCAGACGAACCTCTTTTGCACGGCAAAAGAGGTTTCTTTAATTCTTTGCTTACCGAAGCCGTAAAAAAACAAACAAAGAGTAATTCAAACCATTGCAGAAAGATTCTCGAACGCACGGAGCCGCTTATGAATGATCGGCAAACGCGACGCAAAGCAACCGGAAATCATGGCGGGAGCAGTGCCGAAGGCAATCTAAGCAAAGAAACCGAAACGTGTTTATTCCTGCAACCATAATCTTTGGGTAACGCCGCTGTCAGTACTCCCGGAGCGTATAATGAACAGAATATTCTATATTGCTCTCGGAAACTGATATACAGATTGTTTGTTTATCCGGTTCGTGCTTTCTTAATTGAATGTTGTGCGGTCGGCTGTGGCCGGTGCAACGAAGAATGTGAAAAATAAGCAATAAACGTTAAAAATATTAAAGCATCAAACCGTGAACGCCGCACCGATACATTATATCTGTCCATGTTGGATTTATGTACAACATGAACATGTGGTTGTATGAATATGAAAATATTATTCTATATCGACATAATAATGCATTACGAATGCTGAAAATATCATAAAGACGGGATTAAAACTATCGAACTCTTGTCCTTGCAAATCGGGCAAATATGCTGTATAATCTATCTTGACTAACTCTATCGGTAGGAGAATTGGTATGGATAAGAATCACATAAACCTCTGCCTTTCGGGACAGAGTTTTCGGATAGTAACTGATGATGACGTTGATTACGTCAAACAACTTGAAAAGAGAATCAACTCAAGGATTGAAAGCTATAAAAAGCGTTATCCTCAAATGAGCGCAACGCGCTGCACATTGCTTGCAATGCTTGAATTAGAGGATGAGCTTGCAAGAGCCAAGGAAAACTACGAGGCTCTGGATGCAAAGATTTCTCAGCTGCGCAATATGCCGCGTATTAATACGCCCGCCGCAAGGATGGCATCGGCGCGAAATGGGCAGCAGATGCCAAATGCAGAAAGAAATCTGCCCACAGCGCCTGCTCACAGCAGCACAGGCAGCACAATTGAAAACACTGCCGAAACGGCAGCGGAATCCGGCACGCTTGTCGGCGGCTGAGACAGCGGACGTTTTTGCATTAATTAATTGATGTGCCGCTAATACTGAATAACATGCGGCTGTAAAAGGATTGTTTTAGTAAAGATGGAATTGCTTTCACCCGCCGGCAGCAGGGAAGCACTGACTGCGGCAGTACAAAACGGAGCTGATGCAGTCTATTTTGGCGGCGGCAGCTTTAATGCACGACGTTTTGCAGACAATTTTGAAGGTGACGGGATTATTTCCGCCGTCGATTACTGTCACGAACGCGGAGTGCGTGCCTATATTACATTAAATACGCTCGTATTCGATCGTGAGCTTTGCGATGCACTTGTTTTTGCAGAGCAGCTTTATCGAATCGGAGTTGATGCCGTGCTTGTGCAGGATCTGGGGCTTGCCGGGCTCATTCGCCGTAATCTGCCGGAGCTTACGCTTCACGCAAGCACTCAAATGGGTATTCATGACTTAGGCGGGCTTCAATACTGCAAACGCATAGGGCTGACCCGTGCGGTGCTTGCACGCGAAACAAGCCTTGCTCAGATAAAATACCTTTCGAATAACTGCGATATTGAACTTGAGACCTTCGCGCACGGTGCACTGTGCATGAGCTTTTCCGGAAGCTGTCTGTATTCCTCGATGTCCGGTGAGCGCAGCGGCAACAGAGGCACATGCGCTCAGCCTTGTCGAAAGAATGCCAGTATTTCCGGCCGACCGTCCGACAGAGACTTTTGTTTGTCTCCGAACGATATATGCATGATTGAGCACCTGAATGCATTGCAAAGAGCGGGCGTGGCATGTGTCAAAATTGAAGGCAGGATGAAAAAGCCTGAATATGTTGCAGCGGTAACGCGCTGTTATCGTGCGGCACTTGACGGGGCCGATGCATCAGAAATCGTAAGGCTGAAGCAGGAACTCTTTGCTTTTTTTAACAGAGGCGACTTTAACACATCGCATCTGTACCGCGACTCGGTTAAAACGGATCGAGTCGGAAACAGTAAACCGGATAAAGCTGCCTTGGCTGCCGCCAGACAAAGCATACAGGGAGAGAATCGCAGGCGCGAGGTTGACATGACGCTTACGCTATCCGTCGGAAGCGCGGCACAGCTGAACATTGCCGACGGAGAACATGCTGTTTCAATGTCGGGTGCTGTTGTGCAGACGGCAAGCAAGCCGCAGCAGGCGGAATTGTACGCGGAACGATTGAAAAAACTCGGGAATACCCCGTTCGTTGCGCAAAAATGCACCGTGCGGATGAATCCCGATTGCTATATTTCGGCCGCGGAGTTGAATGCGTTGCGCAGGGAATGTATAAACGAAATGCTCAACATGCATCATGTACGCAACACGGTTCCGGTATTTGATGAAACGGCGGCAGCAGATGTGCGAAATATCCGTATTACGGCGGACAGGCAAGTATATCCAGCGGGATTCCTGTATGCAAGGGTGTCAAATGTTATGGCTGCCGAAGCTGCGGCAAAAGCGGGAGCGGAGTTTATTACATTTGAACCGTGTACATTTGATGACAACGCAACGCAGATAAACGGGCTTTTGAAGCTCAAAGAAAAGTTTGCAAACGGGCAGAGACTGCTTCTTGCGCTTCCGAATGTCATTATCACCGAAAAACAGCATCAATGCTTCAGGTTGTTTGCCGAATCAGGTGCTTTTGACGGCATTGAAACAAATAATATCGGTCAAATCGCCTTCTTCGATTATTTTAAAAACGATTCGGCGGAGTTCGATGCAATGCAAAACGAAAAAAACTGCAAAACACACGCTCCGCTTGGCAGCGGATTAATTCGAATCGCAGGCATCGGCATGAATGCAATGAACAGCTTTACAATGCAATTTCTGACAGAGTTGGGGTATGATTACATAATGCCTTCGCCCGAACTGACCGGGGTGCAGCTTGCGTCAATTGCAGAGCATTCTGCTCTTGCCGACAGAATGCTTATCGGCATACACGGCAGAACTCCGCTTATGCAGCTGCTGCATTGCCCGACAAAGGAACATAAAGGCTGTCAAAACTGCATGGGAATTGCGGGCGCCGTCACGGATGAAGCGGGAAGGGTTTTCCCGTTGGTAAACATTCGTTATCCCGATAACTGCCTTGTTCGGATGCTGAATTGCCGCACGACAGATTTGATAGATTTGTTTGACAGAATTCCTCAAACGGCAGGATATGTACTCAACTTCGTTGGGGAACAGATTGACGAAGTTACCGAACGAATTGCTGCTGCAAATGAAGCAATGAACGGGAAACGGCAAACGCAGTATCCAAACTCGACTCGCGGTCATTGGATGCGGAAGGTGGAATGAAAACAAGATAGACCTTATGTCTGAAAGGATAAAAATGATTACGGATAAAGTGCAGAAAACACTTGAATATGATAAAATTCTTAAGAAACTGCATATGCATTGCGGCTGCTGCGTGAGTCGTGAGCTTGCAGATGAGCTTCGGCCGAAGACGGAATTTGATGATGTTAATGCAGAACTTCGCCTTACAAGCGAGGCGGAAACATACTTTCTGCGCACGGGTTATTCACCGATTGATGATTTCCCGGATATTCGTTCAACACTTAAACGCATGAATGCGGCCCTTTATTTAAGCTGTGAAGAATTGCTGAACATCGCAAAAGCACTAAAGGCTGTTCGAGTTGCGCGCGAACAGCTCACGCCACTGACCGCAGCGAATGATGGTGACAATTCAACGGTTGAAATTCCGTGTGCGCTTGCAAATCTTGCGTGCGGGCTTGTTGCGCATAAGTATATTGAGGATGAATTGAATCGCTGTATTTTGAGCGAAGATGAACTTTTTGACGGAGCTTCACCTGCACTTGCCAGAATTCGCCGCAATAAACGCATTGCAAATGAAAGGGTTCGCGAAAAGCTGAACAGCATAATTCGTTCTTCAACGTATTCAAAGTATTTGCAGGACCCGTTAATAACGATTCGCAACGGGCGTTTTGTTGTTCCTGTTAAGCAGGAATATCGGCAGCAAATTCCCGGACTTATTCATGACCAATCCGGAAGCGGGCAAACGCTGTTTGTTGAACCTGCCGCAGTTGTGGAACTCGGAAACGAGTATAAAAAGCTTGTAATTGAAGAACAAGCCGAAATCGAACGAATTCTTGCTGAGTTGACTGCGCTTGTAAAACCATCGGCGAATGACATATACACCGACCTTCAAACCCTCGGCATTATTGATCTTTGCTTTGCAAAGGCGAAGCTTGCCAAAGAAATGAAGGCGGTTTGCCCGAAAACAAACGCTGAGGGACGAATTAAAATCGTTCGGGGCAGGCATCCGCTTATTCCGAATTATTCGGTTGTTCCGATTGACATAAGACTCGGGACGGATTTCACGACGCTTATCGTTACAGGTCCTAACACGGGCGGCAAAACCGTAACACTTAAAACCACCGGGCTGTTTACTTTGATGGCTCAGTCAGGCATGTTCGTGCCTGCAAATGTCGGCACGGAAATTGCTGTTTTTGAAAGTATTTTTGCTGATATCGGAGATGAACAGAGCATTGAGCAGTCGCTTTCAACGTTTTCGAGCCACATTCGAAATATTGTCGGCATTCTTGAAGCTGCGGACGACAGATCCCTTGTACTTTTGGACGAACTGGGAGCAGGAACCGACCCGATCGAGGGCGCGGCACTCGCAATGAGCATACTTGAGGAACTGCATTCCCGCGGCTGTTTCACAATTGCAACAACGCATTACAGCGAGATTAAGGCGTTTGCACTGACACGACCCGGAATGGAAAACGCATCCATGGAGTTTGATGTTGATAAACTCTGCCCGACGTATCGGCTTTTTATCGGCATCCCGGGCAAATCAAATGCGTTTGAAATAAGCCGTCGGCTTGGTATCGATGAATATATACTTGATAACGCAAAAGCATTCATCAAAAAAGAGGATACGGATTTTGAAGCAATTCTGTCAGATGCAGAAATGAAGAAACGCCGCGCCGAGGAAGAAATGGAACTTGCGGAACAGGCGCGTGCAGAGCATGACAGGCTTGCCGAGGAGCTGAAAGCGGAGCGGGAAAAACTTGAACGTGAAAAGGCGGAGCTTCGCGCCAAGGCAAAGGAAGAAGCACGAAAAATAGTTGACGCTTCCCGCCGCGAGATGGAACAGATAATCATGCAGATCCGTGCTGTTAAAACCATTGATCAGCGTGCCGCTGACAGGATTATCCAACAGGGAAGAGACGCTGTGCGCAAGGCGGAGAGTGAACTTGCCGAGGACCTGCCGAAACTGAAAACCGGTGACGGAAAACCTCCGAAAATGGTCGTGCCCGGGCAGACTGTAAGTGTCGTAAGCCTTGGAAAGAACGCAACAGTGCTCTCAAAACCGGACAAGAACGGTGAGGTTCAGGTTCAGGTTGGAATAATCAAACTTTCCGTTCGATTGGACGATATCAGGCTTTCAAACGAAAAAACCGAAAAGAAGACAAATGTCAAGGTTGAATATAACCCTGCAAACACTGTCGGATTGGAGTTGGATATTCGCGGTATGCTCGTTGACGAGGCAAAGCCTATAGTTGACAAATACCTGCTCGATGCACACCTGCAGGGGTTGAGTGAGGTCAATATCATTCACGGAAAGGGTACGGGTGCGCTTCGCGCCGGAATACAGCAGTACCTCAAGAACCACCCGCATTGCAAAGCGTTCCGCAACGGCAACTACGGAGAGGGTGATTACGGCGTTACCGTTGTCACTTTGAAATGAGCAAAAGGCGAATTTGCGTGCACATATTTACCGAGGGGATAGGCAAGTGATTATTGTTTCAAGTTGTCTTGCAGGCAGGCCGTGCAGGTATGACGGCACGGCAAAGCCGAATGAAAGGGTTATGCGCATGGTGCGTGAAGGCTTTGCACTCCCTGTTTGTGCGGAGGAACTGGGCGGACTTCCAATTCCGCGCAAACCGTGCGAGATAATCGGCGGAGACGGCATGGATGTGCTTGACGGCAAAGCATATGTTCAAACCGAGGATGGAGCGGATAAAACCGCCGAGTTTATTGCGGGTGCAAATGCCGTGCTTGCACTTGCAAAAGAATGCGGTGTAAAAAGCGCGATTTTAAAAGCAAAGAGTCCGTCCTGCGGCTGCGGGAGAATTTACAACGGATGCTTTCGCGGAGAACTCCGTCCGGGATACGGGGTTACGGCTGCACTGCTTGAAAGGAACGGCATTCACGTTCAAACGGAGGAGTGACGAACGTTATGGAAAACGATAGAACGCTCATGAGCGAAAAGATACTTGTTGTTGATGATGATGAGAAAATCTGCCAGATACTGTCGCTCTATCTTCGCAGCAAGGGATACGAAGTGTTCACCTGTCAAAGCGGCAGCAAAGCAATTACAAGTTTTGAAGAATTCAGTCCGGATCTCGTTCTGTTGGATGTTATGCTTCCCGGGATGGACGGTTGGGAGATACTCAAACGAATCCGAAAGATAAGCAATGCACCGGTGATCATGCTTACCGCAAAGGGTGACACAACAGACAGGGTTCAGGGGCTTGATTGCGGTGCAGATGATTATGTTGTCAAACCATTTGATTCAAAGGAGCTTATTGCACGGATACGAGCCGTGATGAGAAGGTCCGGACAGCCGGAAGAGATTGAAAAACATATCAAAATCGGCAGCCTTGATGTCGACACAAACAATCGTGTTGTGTATGTTGACGGCAACAGAATCGAGCTTGCACCGAAGGAGTTCGATTTGCTTTGTTATTTTATCCACAATAACGGTAAAGTGCTTACACGAGGACAGCTGCTGGATGATGTTTGGGGCTTTGAGTTCTATGGAGACAGCAGAACGGTTGATGTTCACGTCAAGCGTCTGCGTGATAAACTTGGACAGAGCGATTTTTGGTCAATTCGAACCGTGTGGCGGGTCGGCTATAAATTCGAACGCTTTGATTTACCGATGGACGATGCGGACAAATAAATCATTTGCTTCGGACTATAAACACGAACTTGCCCAAATTCAAAGGCGGTATTGACCGCGAGGGCGGTGCAGCAGGAGGAAAAATGCTCAGAACGCTGTTTTCAAGGATGTTGGCGGCATATCTTTCCGTTATCATCATTGTGTTGATTGCGCTTGGGTTCATGGCAAGCAGCATTTTTCACGATCACTATATAGAAAAAATCAAGTCCGAACTTGTACGTGAGGCGGATGCGATTTGCCGCATAGTCCTTGAAGAATACATGGATGACGCAAAACGCCCCGTTGCAAAAGAAAAACTGTTCGCAATAGTACGTCAATATGAAGCATTGCTGCAGCTTTGCTTCATTGATCCTTCGCTTGGAATAAGAAGCTTCTACGATGAAAAAAATGCATCAAAATGGCAGGCGAGCGAAGAATTCGATGTTGAGACCCTTGCAAAAAACATTGTTTCTCAAACCAATTTCGAATACGGCTATGCTTACGACCTTTTAGACGGATACACAACCGTTCGAACACTCACGGTGACATGTCCGATAAGCACCGCCGAGAATATCACTGTCGGAGCATTGATGCTGCATTACGATATGGACGGAATATACGCATCGCTGAACAAACTGTACATTGATGTTTTCGCCGCTGTAGCGGGTGCAGTGCTGATAACGATTCCTATTGCGTTCATAATTTCGAAGTATATAACAAAGCCGGTATCTCAGATAAACGATGCCGTAACGGCTTTTTCACGGGGGAACTACGACAGCAGAGTTAAAGTCGGAAGAATGGATGAGCTTGGTGAGCTTGGCATCAGTTTCAACGATATGGCGGACAAAGTTTCGGAACTTGAAAAAATGCGGCGCGATTTTGTTGCAAATGTATCTCATGAGCTGCGGTCGCCGCTTTCATCAATTCGCGGCTTTCTCGAAGCAATGGAGGATGGCACGATTCCGACGGACGAACATGAAAAATATATCGAAATCGTTCTTGACGAGACCCGTCGGATGTCCGGAATGGTCAATGATTTGCTTGATATTGCCCGAATTGAATCCGGTCAATACAAGCTTAATTTGTCGGTTTTCGACATAAACGATCTGATAGGCCGCGTGCTGATAACCTTTGAAGCACGTATCACGGCGAAACATGCCGATGTTGATGCTCAGCTTGATTACGAACCGGTGTTTGTTGAAGCGGACAGGGACAGAATCGGGCAGGTTCTTCACAATCTGATTGATAATGCGATTAAGTTTATGCCCGAGAATTACGGTTTGCTCACAATAAAATCGGTCGTCAGCAAACATAAAGTTTATGTCAGCGTTTGCGATAACGGTCCGGGTATTCCAAAAGAAGATATTGCGCATATCTTTGACCGTTTCTATAAAGCTGAAAAAGCACATACCTACAAAAACGGATCCGGAACAGGGCTCGGGCTTTCAATTGTGAAGTTGGTTATCGACCAACATCATGGTGAAATCAAAGCTGAGTCATCGGAAAACGGAACGGTTTTTACCTTCAGCCTGAAACAGACGCTTCCTCCGCCGAGACGACAGCCTGCGGCAGAGTGAGCGCAAAATAATCATAAAACAAACTTTAACAAATACAAAAGTTAAGGAGGCAATTAATGAACAGCAATCTGAACGAACATGAAGAGAAAGAGAAAAAGCCGATCACTGTGTCATGGCAGGACAGCGATACGACGCATGTGCAAACAACGGTGATCCATAAGCGAGTTCCGTCGGCGGGTGTAATTCTGTTGACTGCATTCACGTTTACCGTTATAGGAGTGTTCATTGCAAGCATCGTTTTCCTTGCCCGCTTCACGGAGATTAAAACGATTATGAGTGCAATAACCGGTTCGGCCGAAACTCGAGCGACCCAGTCACCCGGGCACGAAGCAGAATTTACCCCCGTTCCGAACGAACCGACGTCAAACATGCCTCTGGTGACTGTTGAACCGAACGAAAAACGGAATCAGCAGCTGCCGATGACCGGCAGCAGTTCACTTTCGGAGCTGTATGATAACTCTGTGGACGGTGTAGTTATTGTTGAAAATCATTCCCGTGACACTCAAAAACCGACGGACAGCAATCTTGCGGGAATAGGCACAGGCTTTATTCTTTCAAAAGATGGCTACATTCTTACAAATGCGCATGTCGTATCCGATGCAAAAGCGGTTTGGATAACTCTTCACGACTCAACCAAGGTAAAAGCGGAACTTATAGGTTCGGATGTCGGAACCGATATCGCCGTGTTGAAAATATCGGTGAACAATGAGCTTTTGCCGCTTCCGATAGGCGATTCTTCAACCGTAAAAACAGGCGATTTCGTGTTTGCAATCGGTCACCCGACGGGCGAGGAATTGAGCTTCACCGCCACTTTCGGCATGGTGGGCGCAGTGGATCGCGCAATTGTGATTGACGGTGTGCGCAATCGTTTCATTCAAATCGATGCTGCGATTAATCCCGGCAACAGCGGCGGCCCGCTGTTTTCAATGGATGGCAACGTTATAGGCGTAAACTCAGCAAAAACCGTGACAGCAAGCGTTGATGAATACGGTCAGCCGATTTCCGCTGAGGGTCTTGGTTTTTCTCTTCCGATAAACGAGGCAATGCGAACAGCAAAACAGCTTATTGAAAACGGCAGTGTGCAGCGTCCGGGTATCGGCGTTTCGGTTGTTGCGGTGGACGAAGCACGCGCAGAAAAGTACAACATACCGCAGGGATTGCTTGTTTATACTGTAACAAAAGACGGTCCCGGGCACAAAGCGGGCTTGTATGCAGACGATATAATCACTGAGTACGACGGAACAGCAGCCACTGACAACGATTCTTTTGTTGACTATCTGCGCCGCAAGGCGGTAGGTGACACGGTCAAAATTCGATATTGGCGAGACGGCGAGTATTATGAATGCATGATCACTGTCGGTGACCTGAATTCGATCGGAAGCGAAATTCTTGATGATGCATACGGCGGAAGCAAATTCGGATTCTGATATTAACTGAATTTAAGGGCAATCAAATTCTTCTCTATGATGGAACGGCACATTTGCAGCCGTTCCTTTTTTGTTCATCTGTGCGTTTGTTCAACGCGCGGAACGCGACGGAATTTCAGCACAAATGATGCGTCGGGACTGCAAATGCAACAAAGCGAACCGCCGAGAATGCTTCCCGGCGATTCGCTTTGGTTTAAGTTGCGACTACTTAATTATCGGATACAAGCATAAATCCGATTATTTGCGTTTACGGTTGAGCAGAGCTGCTGCGCCGCCGACCATGGAGATGATACCTGCAACCGCAATGCTGACCGCACCGGTTGCGGGAACGGGATTGGGGTTGGGGTTGGGTGTGGGTTCGGAGGAGGGTACAGCGGAAGGTGCGGGCTCGCCGTTGCCGCCAAGGGTGAAGCTCAGCTCAAAGGTGTCATGTGTTCCGTCGCCGATGAAAGTTGCATCGGTGAATTCGGTCTGCGTGTAAGTGAAACCGAAGAAATCCTTGTATTCATCAACGATGGAGGTGAGAGTTGCGATGCGCTCCTCATCCGCAACTGCTTCGCCGTTGTCTGCAAAGTCCTCATCGACCGGAATGAATGCTTCGATTGCGGAATCGTTTGCAACAACGCGATAGTAATGGTTGTTCAGCCCTGCAAAGATCGCATAGCTGCCGGTTTCATCAGCACGAACCTCAACCGCACGCTTCTGAACGAGATCAAAGTCTGAACGGTGCATGTTGTATGCGGGAAGACCGTTAGCCTCACTCTTGTCAACGGTACCGAGGGAAAACTGAGCGGGGAAGCGATACTGGCCGATCGTGACGGAAGTGCTGCCGACAACCGTTTCAGCGGTAAGCGTGCCGCGAAGGATAACGGTAACATCGGAATCAAGCTCAGCCATAACGGTGCATACATTTCCTTCAACAGCAACGTTGGAGTATTCACCGGGGATGGGCATGCAATAACCGTGTTCATAGTCACACTGCATTTTGCCGGGGCAGCCCTGGGCTTCAACAAGTGTCAGCCCGTCAATGCCTTCAACGCTTGTGAGGTACTCGATGCTTGAAAGCATACGCTCGCTGTAGCCTTCTACCGCTGCGGGAACGGTGTAGCTGAGAGCAAGGGTAACCGTGTCGCCGACATTGAGCTTTGTGTCGGCAGGGATAACGTTCCAAACATTGTAAGGAACATCCCACTCATCGTATTCAACTGTGGGATCATTTGCAACAAGGTTCAATTCGGTGCCGAAAACTGCGGCATCTTCACCGTCGGCAAGTGCAGGTACTGCAAGCGCAAGAGTGAGCGCGATTGCAATAACAAGAGCAAAAATCTTTTTCATGGTTCTGTTTCTCCTTATTTTTTGTTTTATTCCAAAACTGCGATCAGCACGATTCGCCCGGATCGGCAGTTAAGGTTTGGGTGGAAGCAGCCTTTTTGCCGAACCCTGCACAGATTGCATGGTGGGGGCAGGCCGCTTTGCAGTCGCCGCAGCGAATGCATTCGGGGCTGTTGGGCGTTGTTGACATGTCCACACCCATGCGGCAAACGTTTTTGCAAACGCCGCAGTGGGTACATTTGGATTCATCAACGCTGTAGCGGTAGAGCGAAATCCTGTTGAAGAATGAGTAAATCGCGCCGAGCGGGCAAATGTATTTGCAGAACGGACGATAGATCATGATGGACAACAGAATGGTTGCCGCAAGAATTCCGAGCTTCAGTGAGGTCAATCCGCCGGCTTCCGCCCAACTTGTGATGCCTGTGCCTGTGCCGGCCGCAGTGTTGCCCGCAAGGCTGCCGTAGGTCATAAGCGGAATACCGCCGAGGAGCATTCCGGAAGGGCAGATGTATTTGCAGAAGAAAGGATTCGATTCATACAGCAGAGGCAGAACGATAACGAATACAACAAGGAAGAAATACTTGAGGTAACGCAGCTGCTTATCGCCGGGGAAAGTGCGAATCTTAAGCTTCTTGGGGAGCGGAATCTTGTGCAGCAGATCCTGAATCAGTCCGAACGGGCAAAGAAAACCGCAAACGAGCCTTCCGCAAAGTGCGCCGACGAGCATAAGAAAGCCGACAACGTAAAACGCAAAATAGTAAAGCGGTTTCGTGACCAGATAGCCGTTGCTGTCCGACCAGACGCCTTTTGAAAAGTCAGACTGATTGAAAATGGCCTGCAGCGAGCCGATAGGACATGCTCCGAGCGCGCCGGGGCAGGAGTAGCAATTCATACCCGGAACACAAATCTGCTTAAGCGGACCTTTGTAAATCGTTCCGGTGAGAAAGCCGACAACATAGCTGTTCGTAAGCAGGCTGAAGATCGCCTGAATTGCAAACCGCCTGCGTTCAACCGCTTTGCGAACCTGCATTATTGTTTTCTTTGGTTTTGAGTTCAACTTGGTTTTTGTTTCCATCAGCCGATACCTACGCATTCTCGGCAAAGAGCCGTGGCTTTTGAAAGAACCGCATTGATTTCGCCGTCGAATATCCCGTATACAATGAATGCAGCCGCGATAACCATAAGGCAAACGGGCAGGATGATTCTGAGGGTTCCGTCAAGCGTTTGGGTTAATTTAACTCTTTTGTTGTGCATCTTGACCTCCCGGCTCAAAGAAGATTATCGATGATGGAACACCACTTGTCATAGGAGTTTGAAGTCGTGACAACTTTAAGGATGTTGCCGTTGCTGTCTATGAAATATGTGGTGGGGTAAGCTCCCGCAGGGAATGCAGCGGCCACAGAACTGTTGTTGCGCAGCACGGGCAGATTAAAGCCCTGAATGCCTCCGATAATGGCGAGTGCGGTGTTAATACACCCGGGGGTTTCGGAATCGCCGAGAACAGTGACGACTTTCAGTCCGCGGCCTGCATAGTTGTTTGCAAGCTGCTGAATATGGGGCATTTCCTGAATGCAGGGGCCGCAAGTCGTTGCCCAAACATTGACCATGGTTACCTTTGCCTTTGAGAACATACTGTTGTCATAGGTGCTTCCGTTGTTGATAGCCTTTGTTGAAAACGCAGGAATATCAGGTTTGGGGGTCGCAGTGGGTTTCGGAGTCGGCTTTTCCGTGGGTTTTGCGGTCGGTTTCTCCGTGGGCTTGTCCGTCGGACTGCCGGAAGGAGAGTCTGTTGCGGGTTCTGCGGTGATACCGTCCGTGGGAGCCGCAGTATCCGGTTCACTCGTTAAAGTTTCGGTGGGAACGGCACTGTCGGCCGGTTCGCCGGAAGTTATAACATCGGTTGAAGGGGCATCCGTGCCGTTGTCGGGCATTGGAGTTGCGGGGTTGGGATTGCTTGCGATTCGCCAAGGATGCGCACAGCCGGACAAAAGCAGCATCAGCGCAGTAAGAACGCAAATCGCAGGCAGCAGTTTTGTTCTTTTCATTGGTTTCCGTTCCTTTCAAATTCAAGCAAGGGATGGACACGGGATCTTCGGCAGAGTGAATGCTGACAAAGTATCCAACATGCCCTGCGAGGTTCAATGGAACCTCACAAGGCACAGAAACGTTCTTTGTTTGTTAATTTGTTATCGAATAATCAGCTTAAAAGCACGTTTATTCGACAATCAGCCAAGTTGCAATGCTGCACGCATGACGAGCAGGGCATCGGCCATGGTAACAACGCCGTCGTTGTTAAAGTCGGCAATGCTGATATCGCCGTCAAGCAGCTCCAACGCAACACGGGCAATTTGGAGAGCATCGGCAATGCTCAGCACGCCGTCACCGTCCATGTCACCGGGCATTCCTACAGGAGGCTCGGGAGTGGGCTCGGGAGTAGGTTCGGGAGTAGGTTCGGGAGTAGGGTCGGGAGTAGGCTCTGGAGTAGGTTCATCAGCGGGAGTGCATATACCGGTTACGATAAGATCCTCAACTACGCAGCTGAAATCGGTGTCCCAGCCCTGGAAGATATATCCTTCGTGCTCGGGATGAACGGGGGGGACTGCGGCCTGACCGTGTTCAACCTGCTTGATGGTGATAATGTTTCCGTTCACACCGTCGTAGAACTTGACTTTATGCTTAATCGCTTTGTAAGTTGCAGTCACGGTAACATCGCCCATGGCCATGTACAAAACCTGCTCAGAACCGGATACGTATACATTTCCGGAATAAACCCATTCCTTAAACTCATATCCTTCAACGTCGGGAGCGGTTCCGGGAGTGGGGATAATTGCCGCATATGCAACTTCGGCAGTGTCGATGGTTTCGCCGGTTACACCGTTGACATAGGTAACGGTGCAGGTTTCGTTCGCATGAATTGTCATTGCATCATGCCACATTTCGATGAAGTTGCGCAGCTCGTTCTGGTTTGTGAAGCCGCCGACTAACTGATCACGAACAACACCGTCACGGCCGACGATGATGGTCTGGGGTATATAGTCGCTGGTGTTGAACACGGAGCGAAGAACGCTGTCAGCACGGAGGTTTACCCAAGTGTAGCCGTTGTTCTGAAGGAATGCCTTTGCGGTCGCGGGGGTACAGCCGTTGCCTTCACTGATGACGCCGATGAACTGAACATCCGCCTCGGGAGTGGAGGAGTAATACTCGTGCATTGCCTGAATGTGGGGCATTTCGGCTCTGCAGGGTGGGCACCATGTTGCCCAATAGTTGATGAATGTGAGATCAGCATTTTGCAGAATGTCACCGGTGACGGTGTTGCCGTCAAGGTCAACGGTGTTAAAATTGCTGACGTTCATGCCGACGCCGGGTTCGCGAGTGGGATCTGTCGCTTTCGGTTCGGCGGACACGAGGGAGAGGGAGCATGCTGCGAAGATTACAGCAAGCAGAACGGAGAGAAGTTTCTTCATTTACCTTTACCTTCACTTTCTGATTTTTGGGGTAACAGCATTCCTCATACGCCCTTACCTTGATGATATTATATCATACGGTTCGGAGCGTTTCAATGCCTTTGAAACAATTTTGCGGCAATTTAGTCAATATACAAATTTCCCGGTGCCGCCCTAAGGTCTTCTGAAAAGTGTGGACGCTCAGTTCATGTTTTTGCATTTTCTGCATGGATTTTTAGAAGTAATTCATAGCTCGGAGTGTCGGAACGAATGCTTCTTGTCAATGTTGGACAGGGAAAATCTTTGCACTGTCCGCAGCTTTGCAGCCCGCGTCCGATGGAACATAAGCGGATTGCGCATTCGGCACAAAATTTGTGTGCCGATGCAGTATCAGCATGGCAGCCGAAGCAAATCAGGTCATCCGTTGTAAAAGTTTTTTGCGGGGTGGAAAACTTTTCGATCAGCTTCTTCCCGAGCTCTGCATCCCTTGTTTCCGTATAAATAAAAAACGGACAATTGCCGCAGTCGAAACCGCAGCAGGCTAAATGCTTTGTTTTCATAAATCAATCACCGATTCCTTTCATTTTCTTTAATTATACTTATATTTGCAGAAAAAGCAATTGCCGAAAAATCACCGCTTATTGCAAATGCATTGCTGTGCCGCATATATCGCAGAATGAAGGCGGGGAGTTGACATAACCGATTCATCAATTATAATATAAGGAAAGGATAAGTGTTTATCGGAGGCCGGACATGAAGAAGTTTTCAGTCGATGAGCTGCTCGGCGGCATTTCGTACACGTATACCACTTGGTTGCTTGGGAAGACGAATATACAATCAATTTTCGCTCTTTGTTCTAATAATGAGCAATACTGCCGCTTTCATCCGCCGTTCGTCACGGTCGAAAGCATTGTTGAAGATATGTCTGCGCTTCCAACCGGAAAAGATGCCGGCGACAAGTTCTTTTACGGATATTTTGACGGACAAAAACTGACGGCATTAATGGATCTTGTGGTTGATTATCCGGCTGAGGATATTGCATTTATCGGTTTGTTTATGATGGACAAAGCCTTGCAGGGCAAAGGCGCAGGCTCACGCATTGTATCCGAGTGTGCATATTTTTTGAAAAGAAACGGATACAAAAAGTTGAGGCTTGCTGTAGACAAAGGCAATCCGCAAAGCAAGGCGTTTTGGCTTAAAAACGGTTTTGCATTTACAGGTGAAGAGTATCCGAACGGTGAATTCAGCTATCTTCCGATGGAACGAATACTGTAGCGGCTGTAATAATTGAATACATGCCCGCTGAGAGCGTTCGGGATTTTGCAGACGTCAGAAGCGGCGATGAAAGAAGCGTTTGTTTTTTTGTTGGAATCTGGTATAATAAAGGAAACGAATAATGTGCCGCCGAATGCGGCAGACGGAGGAAACATGAAATATATAATTACAACCGAAGGCATGGGCTGTGAACATTGCATCAAGCGCGTTACCGCTGCAATGCAGACTTTGAATGCAGCAATCATTTACGTAAAACTTAACGATATTGCTGTTGATTTCAACGGAAACGAGAACGACCTTCGCAATGCGATTGAAGATCTCGGCTTTGATGTTATTTCAATAAAAGCACAGTGAACGGAGCGGCGGGTTACAAAATGAACTCTGCTTTTTCAAGCAATAACAGTGCTGACGGGAGCAACATGGGCTTGCCTTTTGCACGCAATGAAGGTTCGGACAGCGGGCGCGTTGTTATCGGCTTGTCCGGCGGAGTGGATTCATCGGTTGCGGCTTTGCTGCTTAAAAAGCAGGGGCTTGACGTTGTGGGCGTCTTCATGAAAAATTGGGAGGAACAGGACGAAAACGGCTGCTGCACTGCGGAACAGGATTACGGGGATGCAAAGCGTATTGCGGAACAGATAGGCATTCCGTTCTATTCCGTTAACTTTTCAAAAGAATACTATGACCGCGTTTTTTCGTACTTCCTCTCGGAGTATAAACTCGGCCGAACACCCAATCCGGATATTCTCTGCAACACGGAAATAAAGTTCAAAGCGTTTTTGAATCTTGCAATGAATATGGATGCATCGCTCCTTGCAACCGGACATTACGCGCGGCTTGATAAAAGTAATGGGGTAAAGCTGCTTCGTGCACATGATGCAGGCAAGGATCAGACTTATTTCCTTGCGGGTTTGACTTCGGAACAGCTGAAGCGTGCCTTGTTCCCTATCGGAGATATGGACAAAAAGGCGGTTCGTGCAATCGCTCAGGAAAACGGTCTTGTAACCGCAAAGAAAAAGGACTCGACAGGGATCTGTTTCATAGGCGAACGGAATTTTAAGCAATTCCTGATGCAGTTTTTACCGGCACGGCGCGGCGACACTGTTGATCTCAGCGGTCGTGTGATAGGCAAACACGATGGTTTGATGTATTACACGCTCGGTCAGCGTCGCGGACTGGGTATAGGCGGAATGAATGAGGGCACCGGCGAGAGCTGGTTTGTTGTGGGAAAGGATTTAAAGCGCAACAGACTTGTTGTTCAGCAGGGAGAGCATGAGGAGCTTTTTTCAACGGCATTAACAGCCGATAAACTCAGCTTTATTTCAGGCTGCGCTCCGGCAAAACAGTTCCGCTGCACTGCTAAATTCCGTTATCGTCAACCGGACAGAGGGGTCACGGTCACAATGCACGGCGATGGTGCAACCATTGACTTTGATTCGCCGGAACGTGCAGTAACACCGGGGCAGTGGGTCGTGCTTTATGACGGCGATGTATGCCTCGGGGGAGGCCCGATTGATGAAGTTGCGCCGCTTAAAGCATTGCCGAAGATTTTTACCGATTAGCAGTCAAACGGCTCATTGCACGGCATTAAAAAGACATCGGAGGTATTGAAATGAAGAATATCGAAAAATATATTGACCACACATTGCTAAAACCTGATGCAACGGAAGCTGCAATCGGAAAAGTATGCGCAGAAGCCATTGAACATGGCTTTAAAAGCGTTTGCGTAAATCCCGCACGGATTGCCTTTGCCGCAAAGCAGCTTGAAGGAACCGGTGTTCTGCCCTGTTGCGTTGTCGGTTTTCCGCTGGGTGCAACGTTTTCAAGAGTGAAAGCCTTTGAAGCTGAAACCGCGATTGCAAACGGCGCGAAGGAAGTCGATATGGTAATTAATATCGGTGCTGCCAAGGATGGGAATTGGGAACTTGTTGAAAGCGACATTGCTGCCGTTGTTGCCGCTGCAAAGGGAAAAGCCGCTGTCAAGGTTATTATTGAAACCTGCCTTTTGACTGATGACGAAAAAGAAAAGGCCTGCCGATGCGCAATGGCTGCCGGCGCGGACTTTGTGAAAACTTCAACAGGTTTTTCAACCGGAGGCGCAACGGAGCATGATGTTGCCCTGATGCGCAGCGTGGTCGGAGATAAGCTTGGTGTCAAGGCTTCCGGAGGTGTGCGCACTCCCGAGGATGCGGAAAAGTTTATTGCCGCAGGCGCAACCCGACTCGGAACAAGCAACGGTGTTAAACTTTTGGGATGAAGGCACGGAGCGGATGCCGCGATTTATATGTCTGACTTTTGCAATAAATTGACGTATCGCTATCTTACAGAAGCTGAATTGCCGCAGGCAAAAAAACTTTGGGCAATATGCTTCCCCGAAGATGACGAGGAGTTCATTGATTACTACTTTGCCGAGCGTACTGCCGCCAATTGTGTTTTCGGCGCGTTTGATAATGCAAATTTAGTAAGTATGCTCTGCCGTGACAGCCGCATGATGTTTGCAAACGGAGAGCTTGTTCCCGTTTGTTTTGTTTCCGGAGTAAGCACGGATCCGGCTTATCGAAACCGCGGTATTGTTCGCACACTGATGAGCAAGCTTGATGCGGACTTGATTTGTGAGGGATTTGCGGCCGCACTGCTTCAGCCCTTTGATTTTGATTTCTACAAGAAACTGGGGTACGAAGTGTTCTCAAAACGCAGAACAGCCGTTATTAATGAAAAAGCAATCGAACAAGCTTATTCCGAACTTAAGCTGACAGGCAACGAGCAAAACAAAAGCATTTCATTTACCCGTCCTGATGCGGCACTGATAAACACCGTTTACAATACGTATTTCGGACAGCGAAACGGCGTTTTGCAGCGCAGCATCGAACGGTGTGAAGCACTTGCACATGAATTCATGCTTTCGGGAGCATGCAGCCTTTGTGCGGGCAGAGCTTATGCGTTTTGGTATCCAAAAGAAGGAGAACTTACTTTACACGAATTCGCTTTCGAAAACGCGCATGACGCCCTTCTTCTGCTTGAGAGAATAACTGCAAAACACTCCGAGTTCCTTGTTGAGCTCCCGTGTGACCGCAGCATACCGGGAATTCCGTGCAGTGCAGAGGCTGAACCGCTCAGCATGATAAAGGTTCTCCGTGATGACTGCAATTGGCTGAGGAAGCTTCAACCGGAGCCTTTTGATGTTTGTGCGTACTGACCGGCAGTTTTTCTATAAGCACATCACTGTTCAGAAACGCAGTAAGGATGATTCTGCATTCACAGTTTAATCGAGAACGGATGAAAGAAACCGAACCCCGTCTTTTTCGACATGCGGAAGGTGTTAATTATCCGTTTTTTGCTTTTAAGAGAAATACTTTTTGCCACAGCAGTTTGCAATAAGCGTTCGGCAGAGACATTAAAAAATGCCTCAAAACCCTGCTTACGGCAAAACAAGCCTTCGGCTTTGGTTAAGAGGCAAAAGCCTTATCGAGTTATGCGAAATCGAACATCCGACCGATTAGTTTTGTTCTTTCATGTCTGCTGTGCTTTTTCTGCGGTTCAAAAGCATTGCAAGGGAACATGCAATGATAGATATCCCGCAAAAAGCAAAACACCAACCGATTCCGATTTTTGTCAATACCGAAGCGGCAAAGAGTGAAACCACCTGAACGAGATTTACACCGATGTTCATCACGGAAAGTGATGCGGCGCGGTTGTCTTTCAGTTCAAGCTGATCAATGATTTTGTTTTCAAGTTCTCCGATAAAATATTCCGGAATGCTGAGCATTAACGGGATCAGGAGCATCGCCGAGATCACAAGAACAACGGAGGACAATGCTCCGAAAATCGCGAATGCAGCACCGCAGATAATGCCGGAAAGAACTGTCAGATGCAGCCTTGACAGCTTTGCACCGGGGCGAACGGCTCGATTGATAATCGGTTCGGCCAGCATTTGAATTGCGGAATACGCAATGATGATTGCTGAGAGCCATTCGACGGGAACATTGCTTTTGATAAGCTTGTCGGCGTAGAAAAAGTTCACCAAAAGCCATGCGATGCCGAACAGTGAGAGCATGCATGCGTACAGTAAAGCATGCTTGTTTTTAAAAATCACAGCAATGTTTTTTGTAAACGGCAAAGGCTTTTCTGTATCTGCCGCGGCATGTTCGCCGGTATTGCGTGTTTTTTGCGGTTCACGCTCTGTAAAGAAGGAAAGCGTGAAGCAGATTGCACCCGAAATTACGGTTGCAGCCAATAAACCTTGTAATCCCAAACTGTCGTATATGAGAACATAGGACAGAGTGCTGATAATAAAGCCCGCAGTCGAAAAATTACCTGCACGAGTGCTTTTTGCAAGATAACCTTCTTCGCCGTGCAGCTCGTAAAGATATGCGCTGCTTGTTCCGGAAGCAAAACAAAAGGCCGCACCTTCAACAACAGCTTCAACAACAAAAAGAAGAAGTGAGCGTGACAGGAATGCAGCAAAAAGCAGCGCTCTTGCGATAAGGAGCAGAGCTTGATACAAAATCAACGAATTTTTATATCCGATTTTGTCGGTTATGTGTCCGAACGGAACTTCGCCCAATGCCGTTATGCATGACAGCAAAGCTTGAAGCAGGAAAAACTCAGATTCGCTTACTCCTGCCTGTGTTCTGACAAGAAGTGCGACGGGTGCAAAAAACACAAGGCCTCCAAACAGGCAGACCATATCATAGCAATCTGCGAATTTGTGCCGATGATTCATTTTTTTATTCATAATAAAGCCGAAAACTCTGTTTCGGACCGTCCTTTCTGTATATTTATTTGATTCGGTTACAAACAAATCAAATAAATATTAAGACGGCATTTTTGCACACTTCATCGAATACACGACCACAAGATATTTGAACGGGTTGAAGTATAATCCCGCTTGCGCTTGATGTCAAGCTTTTTTTGAAAAAGGAAAACCGCATTGAAAACCATGCTGCATTGCAGCGCGTATATCGGTGAGACATAAGCAAATACTATGTGTGAGCATCCACAGGCTGCTCAAAATTCGTGCGCAATAAAGAGCACAGAAAGGGAGTAAAAGCAAAATGGATACGTTGTCATTGATTTTGATTGTCATCGGCGCGCTGAATTGGGGACTTGTCGGTATTTTTCAATTCGACCTTGTTGCTGCAATATTCGGCGGCATGAGCGGCGTTGTTTCAAGAATCATTTACACGCTGGTCGGGCTTGCCGGAATCTGGGGCATAACCATGTTGTTCCGCAAGCGCAGCCGTCCCGCATTCATGCAGGATGACGGCGACGCGTAATGTGCAGCCGTTAAAACAGTGAATGCATGACCGGTAATACTATCTCAAGTGAGAAAGGCGGAGAGTGTCCAGTGTGAACCTCTCCGCTTTTTGTCATGCTGCGAATGATGATTTAGTTCCGATGCGGCAAGTTTCCCGCCGTTTCATCGAGCGGCAGTGCCGTGCCGGATATTTCCTTCAGATAGGGCAGGACAAGAATCACTGCAACGACAAGGGCAATAAAATCCGAAACCGGAATTGCAACCGCAATGCCGTCGACACCCCAAATCGAATTGAACAGAATCATAAGCGGAATGTCGATTATTCCCTTGCGCAGCAGGGAAAGAATAATTGGCGGAACCTTTTTTCCGGTTGCCTGAAACAAGGTTATCACAAAGAAATTGAGAGTTGTTGTCAGGCAGGTAAAACAGATAATCTTCAGGAAAACACATCCGTGATGAACGGTGACAGCGTTATCAATGAAGCATTTTGTTATTGCATTTGCTCCGAAAAACAGCAGCGCGGTGCCCGCAGCCGAGACGACAAGACAGTCAATGAGCAACGCGCGCAGAGCAGATTTCATCCTTGTGCGATTCCCGGAAGAAAAGTTATATCCGATGAGCGGGAGTGCGCCTTGGGACATGCCTTGACCCATTGCAAACGCAAGCATATCGATTTTTTTGGCAATGCCCATTCCCGCAACAGCCTCTGTGGAATATGTGGCAATGATTCGGTTGAGGGCTGTGTTCGAAACCGTTGCCATCATTGAAATCATAAAGCTCGGCAGGCCGACGGAAAGCACATCCGCCGGAATGTGCTGCGTTAAGGTATAGCATTTGGGTGAAAGGCGAATTGAGAGTCCATCGCCTTTTTTACAAATAAACAGAATAAAATAGATGGATGCAGCCGTATTCGAAAGCATGGTTGCAATTGCCGCGCCTTGAATTTCCATGTCAAAAACAAAGATAAATAACGGGTCGAGCAAAATGTTCAGAATACCTCCGAAAGCAACCCCGAGGCTTGCCTGTTTCGAATAACCTTCCGAACGGATGAGGTGTGCAAGTGCGGGGTTCAGAACCGTGGGCACTGCACCGATGCATATTGTCCAAAAGATATAGTCAGAACAGTAATTCCATGTTTTTGAATCAGCTCCGATTACGGGCAGCAAACAGGGACGAAGAAAGAGTATTGCAATCCCGTAGAGCATAGCGGCACCTGCCGCCGTCCAAATGCAGAATGAAGAGCATGATGCAGCTTTTTTTCTGTTTCCAATGCCGAGACTGCGTGAAATCAGGCTTGCGCCGCCGATGCCGAAAAGGTTTGCAAGCGCGGTCATGAATATAAACAGGGGCATGGATATCGTTGCTGCCGCAACCTGATTCGGATCGTTCATCTGGCCAATGAAAAATGTATCCGCCATGTTGTAAACTACGGTTATAATCTGACTTATAACTGTCGGAACGGCAAGCGAAATTACAGCTTTGTTGACAGGCATTGCTGTGAAAAGATACTCTTTTTCGGCAGACGATGCTGCCGCATTAACTGAAGATGAATCCATTTCGGTTATTAAAACACTCCTCATCATTTAATCTTGCGCCGATAGAGAGATTCTGCTGAAGAATCCGCTTTTTGCGAAAATTCCGAGCCGCAGCTCGGATAAATCGAACGCTCAGCTGATTTACGGTATTTTTGCCGGTCGGACACGCAACATGATTTTATGCCGCCGGTTTACCGTTGTCAAGCAGAAAAAGGTATATTTACGCCGTAGTATTATCCGCTCGGTTCAAAAAAGCAGAACCTGTATAGACTTCGGAATGGCGCGTGGGGGCTTTGCTTTGGGCCTTACTGCCGAATCCATGCAATTTATTATCGAAACAAGGCGGATTAGGTCTGTACAAAAAGCTTTTTGAATGGTATAATTACTTCATGTGTCCGAAGGAAAATGATATGCGCATTTGTGCTGCATATCGGATTCCAAAAAACGAATTAAATTGAAAGGAATTCTTCTGTTCTCTGCGCTGTGAACGGAAGTGAAAATCAAATACAAATTCGATGAAGCGTTTTTTTTGTGTTTTTCTTAGCTTTGCAATGATTATCTCAGCTGTTTTTGCTTTGCCGATGTTTTCGGCTGCAGCATCAACAGATGAGCCGACGGCAACGGATGTACCGACAGCAACAATCGCACCGACACCGACGTCAGAACCCTCCGCAACAGATGAACCCGAGGCAACTCCGGTTCCTGTCACAGTGGAGGATGCTTTTGCGGATGTGTCAACGCCCTACATTGCGCTTATGGAAGCCGAAACAGGTGCCTTGTTGTATCAGCGGGATGCCTATTCGCGTGCTTTCCCTGCAAGCACAACAAAAGTTATGACCGCGATTGTTGCGCTTGAAAACATCAAAGACATGAACCGTGTTGTTACACTCGGCTGGCGTCCGGTTTCGGGCTTTGGCCCAACAAGCTCCTTAATGGGACTTAAAGCGAATGAAACCATTCCGCTTATGGATATTCTTTACGGCTTGATGATGCGTTCGGGCAATGATGCCGCAAAAGCGCTTGCAATGGAGACTTCATATGAGGTTTTCGGGCAGGATACCGAACCGTCTGAGTTGATTCCGAAATTCGTTGACCTTATGAATCAAAAGGCAGCGGAACTCGGCATGAATTCAACGCATTTTGTTACTGTTGACGGACGCCATGATGATAATCATTACACAACGGCATATGACTTTGCGGTATTGATGCGTTATGCACTGCAAAACCCTGTTTTTGCAAAGGTAATTGCCACGGCCGAGTACGATGTTGCTCCCACGAACCAACATCCGCAGGGGATGCACTTCGAAAACTCCAACAGACTGATTTCAAACAAAACAGGCGATAATCAGAGCTTTCTTTATCAATACTGCATCGGGGGCAAAACAGGCGAGACCAACTATGCGGGTTATTGCCTTATCAGTGCATGCCGAAAGGATGATATTACACTGATTGCCGTTCAATTTGGTGACAGCAACAACAGCACAAGCAAATTTTATCGTTACGAGGTTGCAAAAAAACTTTATGATTGGGGATATGAGAATTATTGCGCAGTGCCCGTAACGGAATTCGGGCTGCAATCAGAGTTCGAAATCCAAACGGCCGGTTTTTCACCGTTTGACTCGGACTACGGCAAATTGAAAGCAACAGCTGATCTCAGCGGTTTAATGATTAAAGGCTCCAAACAGTACCTCGATGCAATAAAAAGCGATCCGTCCGGCGTTATTGTCAAAATAAACACCGATAAGGCCGTTGCTCCGATTAAAGCAGGCGATGTTGTGGGATCGGTTGAATACCTTTTTTACGCACAGAATCCAATAAAAGTTGATCTTGTTGCAATGCGTGATGTTGCAGCTTCATCGGAAACAACAATTGAACCGCATGTCACGGCGTTTATTTCATCAACACCTCCGCCGGGAAGCGGCAAAAACTGCAATCTCAGTTTTCAGCGCACGCCGGGCAGCGATCAATACAGTGTTTGGGTTTATTACGATCACACATTATACACAATGAATAGCATTGAGTGGCATTATCTGTACTGTGACAATGGGGTTTTTCGTGCTGCAGCAACTGCGGACACAACTTCACGCATCGATCTTTACCGTCGTTTTTACGACAGCAACGGTTCTGCTTATTATGTATTAACTGACTTTGTAACGGATGGTGCATCATATGTTGTTGTTTCGGACGGCATGGCCCTTTGCTCGGACAGCCGCGACGGAACGCGCTCGGCTGTTGCTGTTCAAATCGGTGCAAATGATACGATAACAGCCGGTGTTACAGACAAGATAGTCTGGCAGTTTAAAAGTCAAAGCAACGGATATTACATAAGCAACGGTTCGAAATATCTGTCCCGTAAGGCAGGCAGCGGTGTCATTTTCTGGATTCTTGTGTTCGTCCTGCTGCTTGTGATAATAATCTTCATCCGCATTCTTGCGCAGCGTATAGGCGGAGGACGTCGCGGCAGGCGTCGCAGAGCTTCGACGTTCCGGTCCACAGGCGGACGACGCAGAAGGCGCAGGGCGTGATGATAATTTAAGCAATCCGAATGAGTTATTTCAACAAAGGAATTCGGAAACCACATTGATTTTTCAAAAGCCGACCCGGGAAAATCCCGTGTCGGCTTTAATTGTTGAATAAAATAACGGCTTTTAAACGGTTTCGGGTATCGGCAAAGTTGAAAGCTCCGTCCACGCCGGGCGGAACCCGCTTGCGGCAGCATTTCTGACGGACGGAATATTTGCCCATGAAGCGCAATAGAACGGTATCTTTCCGCATTTGAATATTTCGCCCGAAAGCCGGCTTGTTAATGCGGGGGCAAGTTTCAATCCGCGATATTCGGGAAGAATATCAATACCTATTTGCCACATGTCTTCACAATCCATGGAACAGGCTGCTAAACCGATAAGCTTTGGCTCACCGTTTGTTTTATCGAAGGTATTCAAATCATACGCGGCCATGCCGAGAATATCAAGTTCTTTGCGTTCGCTGCAAAGAGCATTACTCCATTGGGGGAGATACAAAGAAGCAAAATCCGCTTGTTCGAGCCGACGCAATTCAAATTTGTCATCAACGGGCGAAAAAGCTTGCATTTTGGAAACATCGGGCAGGAAATACTCGCTCATGTATCCGACCTTTAATCCGGCAGAGGCAAGGATTTCGTTCAGTTCAAAAACGGCGGGGCTTGTAAGGCAACGATAGAACTTATGCCCGTCGAGGTATTGCCTGAGCTCATTATGCAGCACTTTTTCCGCACAAGCAACAACGTTTTTTCCGTATGAAACGAGCGAGCAGCGGAACGGCACGTCGAGGTATTTTCTTGCGGAAGTTGATGCGCAGGGCAGGGTTATAACGCTTTGCTGCTGCATAAAAGCATCGATAGCGCAATTATACTCAATTGCAGATTGCTGCATGGCAATGTGCAGAATGCTGTCGTTGGTAAACATGAGATTCCTTTCCAAACTCGGGAATGCCGATTGGGCATTCCCGATGGGCAGTATTTTGTAATTTCAGTTACCTGTTATTCAGCGGCACCTTGACCATTCGATAGCGGTTGTTTTCTTTTATGAGGCCGCATTCGAAAGCGGCTATCAGCATTTCCAACTGTCGAATCTGTTCGCGAAGTTCAACACCTTTGTCACAGTCGCTGACACGCATTTGACCCTTTGTTGCAAGGATGTTTTCAACCTCGGTGGTTGAGTGGATATCCATGTTTTCACGAATGGCTTTTTCAAAGCTTACAAAGGGTTCATGCGCAACGATATACAGCCCGCGTGAATCATAAACGAGGGTGTAGCCGGCGATACCTGTGGTTTTTTGATAGTACTTTGAGAAGCCGCCGTCAATGACGATAAGGCTTCCGCCCGCTTTAATCGGATTCTCGCCGTTGATTTTTTCAACCGGAATATGTCCGTTGACAATTACGGCACGATCCGTATCCGTGATGCCGAACTCGTTAAGAATTCGAATTGCAAGATCCTTAGTGTCCTGATATTTGTAGTAAGCATTGCGCTTTTCTTTGTGGGACTTACTGTCATCGATCTCAACGCGTTCGAAAGTTGTCATTTTGTTTTTGCCGAACAGCGGGGAATCGGGTCCGCACCAGAGATACCACATCAGATCAAGCTCATGGGTTTTCCGCATTGAAGGTTCGGCAAAGTAAAGCCGCTTTACCTCAGCATCAATATAATCGAACATCTGCTTGCCGCTGCGGGGAACGCCGTCGCCGAAATCGACAGCTTTAAAACTGCCGTCCTCATTAAGCGGAACAAGTGCGTGGAACATCAGGTTGTTGTTCTCAATGCGATAGAGTTCGCCTTTGTCGATAAAGAACTTGATGTGTTTTTGCAGGGTCGGACTGTTGAGGAAAGAATCGCGCAGCTCGTTGATTATGGTTTCCTCTTCATCGGTCAGAGTGTACGGATCATCCGGGTTGATCGTCGGGAAATCTGCATCCTTGATGGGATAGGTGATGCCGTCAATCGTGACTGTGCTGTTCACTCTGTCGATCGTGTCCAAAAACAGGCGATGGTCAAGCTTGTAGTTCGGGTTTCGCATTATGAGCTGCCCCTCGAGTTTATGCATGATAACGAAAATCGCCTTATGCAGCTTTGCGCGGATATTGACTTCGGGATTATCGTAGTATGCTTCCGATGAAGTCTTGCGCGGACGAAAATGCAGCGCGCTCTTATATGTGCTTTGTGCAAACATCAGCAGGTGACGCAGATTGATTCCGTAGACGTTCTCGATAAGGTCCAGATTGCCGTGGCGGAAACTGTTCGTCAGCACGCCGGTGATACAGGTTTTTTCGCCGAGCGCAGCACCCATCCAAAGGATATCATGGTTACCCCACTGAATATCAACGGACGGATGCTTTAAAAGCAGGTCGAGGATACGATGAGGTTCTGTTCCGCGGTCGTAAATATCTCCCACTATATGAAGTTTATCTACAGCAAGCTTTTTGATGGCATCAGTAAGAGCAACAATTACGCGCTCAGCGTAATCATGGCGGATGATGGAGTCAAAAATCTCGTCGTAGTAGCCGTCAAGATCGTGGAAATTTACGCGGGCAGTGAGGAGTTCTTCGATGATATAAGAAAATCGGGGGTCAAGCGTTTTACGCAGCCTCGAACGGGTGTACTTGCTGCTGATTTTGCGCCCGAGAACGATGAGGTTGCGCAGCGTTGCCCTGTACCATGCATCGGTGTCCTCAACGTTTTCGAGTTCAAGCTTAATTTTCTGTTTAGGATAATACACAATCGTAGCAAGGGTTTCACGCTCGTCATAGCTGAGCCTGTCAACAAAAAGTCGTTCGATTTCACGGCGAATAACGCCCGATGCATTGTTCAAAATATGTTCGAATGCATCACCCTGACCATGAAGATCACTCATGAAATGCTCCGTCGGTTTCGGCAGCGCAAGAATTGAGCTCAGGTTAACGATCTCGGTCATTGCGTATTCGACTGTCGGGAAAGTTTTTGCAAGTTGGGTAAGGAAAAGATAGTTTTCATTGAGTTCTTTTTCGGTGAATGCCGTGTTCATGAATACCTCCGATATTAAATATTCCTCATCAACGTTATGCACACAAAAAACAGACAGAAGCTGTCTGTGTGCTTCTTTAGGCAAGTATAACATCTTCTTTGATTTTAATCAACCCCCGAACATTCATTTCACGCCGAGGAGGGATTGCTTTTTTCATGTCGATATTACAGTTGCAGAACAACTGCCGGAACTTAAAAAACCCGTCTGCCCCATGCCAAATGGGTATTGAACCAATTGCCTGCATTGGAAATCACAACCGAACCCGCTGTTGCGGAAGCATGGAGAAAACTGTTGTTTCCGAGATAAACACCTACATGCGAAATTCGGGAATAAGCATCATCATAAAAGAAAACGAGATCTCCGCGAATAAGGTTTTCTTTGCCGTCGATTCGCTGCCATCCGGCATAGTTTGAATAACCGGCGGCGTTAAGTCTGCCTATGTTCAGTCCTGCCTGACGCAGACAGTAGTAAACAAGCCCGGAACAGTCAAACGAATCAGGACCTGAGCTGCCGAACACATACGGCTTGCCAAGTTGCGAATACAACGCATCTATGAATTGTTCAAGCCCTTGTGACGGCGCGGGTGCTGATGTCGGGGTTGGCACAGGCGACGGTGTCGGACTTGGCGTCGGCGTCGGCTTTGGCGTCGGTGTGGGTCTCGGCGACGGTGTCGGCGTTGTGGTCGGTGCGGCGGACGCAGTTGCAATTGCAGTTGGTTTCGGCGACGGCGTTGATGCCGGCGCGGGCGGCAGTGTGGGTGTCGGAGAAGCAGCAGGCGTCGGCAATGATGACGTCACCGGGGAGGGAGCGGGGGAAACGGTATAATACGGTTCACCGGTCTCGAAAGGAAGATTGCCGTCATCCACAGCATAAGCGGAAAAAATCAGATTAAAAGCTTCGGTGTCCACAACGCTGCTTTCGGGCAGGTTGTTGCTCAGCCGAAATTGCCCAACAGCAGTTCGCGTTGCCGTTCCGAAATAGCCGTTGATTTTTTCGGAATAGTATCCGAGCTGCATCAAGCGTTCCTGAAGCATTCGAACATCGTTTCCGACGTTGCCGTATTCAATAACATATTCGGCAGGTGCATCCGAATACAGCAGACGGAGAAGAGCCTCATCTGCCTCACCACTTTGTGCCAAATGATTCGCACGCTGGAAAAGTTTAACGGCTTGTTCGAGCGGTTTGTTAAAAACATCCGAAGGTTCATCGGAAGGCAGATACCCAAGCAGCATAAGTCTTTGCTGCATATCGCTTACATGTTTGTCACAATCTCCGAGTTTGTATACCTTGCCCGGAACTATTTCATATTTGCTTTGATACACCGAACCCGCATTGTTTGGTGTAGGCGTTGCAGGCATCGTATTGAAAAACGAAAGGTCATTGTCGGGACTTGCAGCCGCGTTCGGCAAAGCCGAAACATCAAGATTCCGATGATTTATATTTATAAAAATAAATAAAAACAGAATTAAAAACAGAACAAGCAGTGCGGGAAGGCGCACCGACCGAAGGCAGCTGCCGACAGCCGCTGAAGCTTTTTTCTGCAAAGAGTGATTTGAGCCCCTGTTTTTTTTCATTTCACGGATTCACCCCGAATCTTTTGTTTGACTGTTTCTATTATACAACAAAACAAGACTTTTTTCCATGATAAATCCGAGCCTGCGCAAAGGAAGAAGAATAATGCTCTTTCCGTTAAAGTCGGAATTAACGGTTACATAAATCTTTAAAGCATTTATCTTTGAAATATATACGTACTTTGACTGTAATGCGTTCGATATTCAAATAAATATATCGCAAATTCGGTTGTAAAGGCGCGAAAACGGCTGTATAATTATAATTGCCGCAGAATGCGACGCAAAAACATGACACGGAGACACGAAAGCATGAGCACTAACTTTGACAGGCTTACAGTAAACACAATCCGCACTCTCGTTGCAGATGCTGTTCAAAAAGCGAACAGCGGACATCCGGGACTTGCTATCGGTGCAGCACCGATGGCTCTTTCCGTTTTCAAGCAAATGCGGCACAACCCCGCAAATCCTTCATGGCGCGGCCGTGACAGATTTGTTTTGAGCGCAGGTCATGCATCCATGCTTGAGTATTCGCTTCTTCACCTTTTCGGCTATGATGTATCAATTGACGACATCAAGAATTTCCGTCAGCTCGGCAGCAAAACGGCAGGGCATCCCGAGTACGGCAACATTGCGGGAATCGAAGCCACAACCGGCCCGCTCGGACAGGGATTTGCAATGGCTGTCGGCATGGCGATGGCAGAGAAGCATCTCGCTTCGGTATTCAACCGCGATGAATTCCGTGTATATGACAATAACACATACGTGCTCATGGGTGACGGCTGCATGATGGAAGGCGTTGCTTCGGAAGCAGCATCTCTTGCAGGAACGCTGGAGCTTGGCAAGCTGATTGCGCTTTATGACAGCAACAGGATAACTATTGAAGGCAGCACGGACATTACTTTCTGCGAAGACGTCCGTAAACGTTTTGAGAGCTACGGTTGGCAGGTAATCAGCGTTGATGACGGTGAAAACATGACGCTTATCGCCGATGCTCTTGAAAGCGCGAAGAATGAAAACAAAAAGCCCTCGCTCATCATTGTCAGGACGAACATTGCACAGGGCACACCCAAGCAGGGAAGTGCCTCTTCTCACGGTTCACCTTTGGGCGAAGAGAATATTTCCGAATGGAAAAAATCCATCGGTTGGGATTATGAACCTTTCACCGTGCCTGCCGAGGTTTATGACTATCTTGCCGACTTTGCGGCAAATAATCGCGAGCGTGAGAATGCCTACGATTCGATGATTGCAGAATATGAGCGTCGTTATCCGGAACTCTATGTCGAGCTTCTCCGCTGGAACTCCGCAGAACTGCCGGAAGAACTTTATAACGATGATAGCATTTTCGAGTTCGAAAACAAAAAAACAGCGACACGGTCCTGCTCCGGTACTGTGCTCAACAGACTTGTGAAGTATTTCCCGTCCATGTTCGGCGGCAGTGCGGATCTTGCACCGTCCAACAACACGGAATTGAAAGGATTCGAGTTTTTCGGCAGAGAAACACCGCAGGGAAAGAATATCCACTTTGGTGTTCGTGAATTTGCTATGGCAGCAATCTGCAACGGCATTTCGCTTTACGGCGGTTTGATGCCTTTCTGTGCAACTTTCCTTGTTTTTTCCGATTACCTTAAGCCCGCGGTGCGTCTTTCCGCACTGATGAAGCAGCGTGTGCTTTACATTATGACACATGACAGCATAGGCGTCGGAGAAGACGGTCCCACACATCAGCCGATAGAACAGCTGGATATGTTCCGCGCAGAACCGAACACATATGTTTTCCGTCCTGCGGACGGCAGAGAGACAGCGGCAGCATACCTCAGTGCGCTCAGGTTGGCGGCTCCCTCTGTTATTGCGCTTTCCCGCCAGAATTTGCCGCAACTCGATGGTTCCGGCAAATTGGCAATGAAGGGCGGATATGTAATCGGTCACGAATATGCAGAAAAGAATCTTGATGCAATTCTGATTGCTTCCGGCAGCGAAGTCGAAACCGCACTCGAAGCAAAAAAACTGCTTGACGCAGAAGGGAAGAATGTACGCGTTGTTTCGATGCCCTGCATGGAGCTGTTTTTTGAACAGGATGAAGCCTATCGTGAAACAGTACTCCCCAAAGCAGTACGTTCAAGAGTTGCGGTTGAAGCACTCGGCGGCATGAGCATGTACAAGCTTGTCGGTTTGGATGGAGAAATTGTTTCAATGGAAGGCTTTGGAGCTTCTGCTCCCGGCGATGTTCTGTTCAAGCATTTCGGATTTACGGCTGCCAATGTTGCAGCTAAAGTTGAATCGGTTATTGCTGCAAACAAATGCTGAGAATTGATTTACGGATGCAAATGATTTCAGCAGATTGACTCGCTGCTCGCCCGTACGGACGACATGCGATGTTCGCACGGCAATATTGTCGTGCATATGGGCGACACCATCGTAATTGCATACAGAACTCGTTCGTCAACCGGCGGACGAGTTTTTGTTCCGATCGAATTGCTGAATGACGCTGTTGTCCGTATGGGCGACTTTGCCGGCATTTTCAGCAGTGTTCGTTGAATACGGCGGACAGTTATTGTGAAAGGAGTTTAAATTGAAAGAAAAATCATCATTCATTAAACGTTTTGTGGGCAACAAAGCATTCTATGCCGCAGTTCTTGCGATTGCCCTGCCGGTAATGGCGCAGAACGGAATCACCCAATTTGTAGGCGTGCTGGACAACTTAATGGTCGGAAGAATAGGCACGGAGCAAATGAGCGGTGTTGCGATTGCCAACCAATTGATATTCGTTTTTAATCTCTGCATATTCGGAGGTCTGTCCGGGGCAGGTATTTTCGGCGCGCAGTTCGCGGGGAAAAGAGATAATGACGGTATTCGTTATGTCTTTCGCTTCAAGCTCATTGTCTGCATCATCGTTTGCTGTTTGTCCGTTGCTCTGCTGAGCTTCTTGGATGCACCGCTGATAAATCTGTTTTTACACGAGGGCAGCGAGGAAGGCGATCTGGCTCTGACGCTCGCAAGCGGAAGAATATATATCAGAGTTATGCTTTTCGGCCTTGTTCCGTATGCCCTTTCGCAATGTTATGCGTCAAGTTTGCGTGAAACCGGCGAAACCATAGTTCCCATGATTGGCAGCGGTGCGGCTGTGCTTGTAAACCTTGTGTTTAACTGGCTTCTGATTTTCGGGAAGCTGGGTTTCACGAAGCTTGGTGTTGAGGGTGCGGCAATTGCAACCGTGCTTTCGCGCTTTGTCGAGCTTGCAATTATGATGCTTTGGGCGCATACACACACTGCCCGATTCCCGTTTTTCAAGGGCGTGTATCGGTCTTTGTATTTGCCGAAACGACTTGCAAAAGACATAGTTTTTAAAGGAACTCCTCTGCTTGCAAACGAGGCTTTGTGGTCGGCAGGTGTTTCGGTAATGAACCAGCGTTATTCCGTTCGCGGACTTGCGGCGGTTGCAGCAGTCAACATAACTTCAACGGTTTCAAACCTTTTTAATGTAGTATTTATGTCAATCGGCAGCTCCATCGGAATCATCGTCGGCAACCTGCTTGGAGCGAATAAGCTGGAAGAAGCCAAGGATACGGATCGGAAGATTATTGCGCTGAGTGTTGTGAGCTGTTTTGTTTTCGGCGGATTGCTCGCGCTGGCATCGCGGTTTATACCCGAACTCTATAACACAACACGTGAAGTAAAGCAGCTTTCAACGTCATTCCTTCTCGTATCAGCCTGCATCATGCCGTTCAGCGCATTCACGCACGCATGTTATTTCACTCTGCGCTCAGGCGGACAAACAAAGATTACGCTGTTGTTTGACAGCTGTTATATGTGGTGCATAAGCATACCTGTGGCTTACGTGCTCAGCCGTTTCACGGATTTGCCCGTGCTTGCTCTTTTTGCAATCTGCAACGGATTGGAATTGATAAAATGTGTATTCGGCTATATTCTGCTGAAAAGCGGGAAATGGGTCACCAATATCGTTCAGGACGAGTTGAAACAGGAAGCTGAAAAATAATCTAAAAAAAACGCATATTCCCTTGCGTCCCGGCGAAAAAAATGATAGAATTTATTCGGTACATTTGCATGCGCTTCATGTGCAAAAAAAAGAGCAAGGGAAACGAACTTAAATGCTTATTTGTTCAACAAATGCAGGCTCATCGGAAAATCGCAGCCTGCTGAAAGAGCTGTATGATAAATACGGCAGAACTGTGCTTGGGATTTGCTACGATATTTTGCGCAGCAGACATGATTCCGAGCTTGCAGTACAGGAAACTTTCCGCTTCATATACCGCACGGCGGATTCCTTGTGCCGCATTGATTCCGATGAAGTTTTACGGAGCTATATTGCCGTTTGCGCAAAGCATTGCGCAGCCAACATCGCAGAAAGATACAATGACGGCAACACAGCACACATCGACAGTATGAATGCAGTGAACAATCTTGGAGTTTTGAGTGCATCGGAACTTGACTTTGATGAGTTTTCGGTCGACAGGGCAGCGGCTGCGGTATCAAAACTCGATGATTCACAACGTGAGATCCTTTTTTTGAGGTATTGCTGTGAATTGCCTGTTCAGGATACAGCCGAATTGTTCCGGGTGACTCAACCCGAGATGTCGGCAAAAATCCGTTATGCACTTGCCGCACTCAGATATGCAATCAACAATGACGGAGGTTCCGACAAATGAAAGAACAAGACAAAACATTGAAACAGGCTTTGCAAAAAGCTGCAAGCGAAGGTGCAATAGCCGAAGATCCTTCGGTTGAGATAACACCTTCCGCCGAGTTGGACAAAAAAATGAACGCATTTTTCGATTCCGTCGAGAGCCGAAATGCCGAATCGACCGAACAGCAGTATACATCCGACAGATCCGGAACTGTCGGAAATAACTACAGTGACGTGCTTTTGGATGCATTCGAAAGCGACATCGCGGATTATGATCGCGACTATGATGATCCCGACGCCGTTGAATCCAAAAATCAGGGTGATTCAAATGCAGTCGGTTTCGGCGGAAAAATCCGCAGCCTGTTCGTTCCGTTTTCGCGTCGAACTGTCGGCGTGATTCTGTTTGCAATAGCAGGTGTTCTGCTTGTTGTAAGTCTTGTTTCAATGGCCAAAACAGCTGCTGTAAATAAAAAACATGATTCGAACCCGACACCGAGCGAGCAGCCGACCTTGAGCGGTACCGCTATTCCGGAAGGCGGCACGCCGACTCCGCGGATCGACGGAAAAGACACGGATTCAACTGCTCAGCCCGGGATAACAAAAAATCCTAACGGCACACCGGGCCCCGGAGATTTCCGCACGTCCGCACCTGTTTCCGGTGCGCCTACTTCGGCACCGGTTACCGATGCACCCAAAACGCAGATACCCGCACCGGCCACAACAACGCCCGGCGGAGGCGGCAGACCGACAAATCCGCCCGCAACACCGACAACGGCACCTTCAACAGATGAACCGATCGTTCGCCCCACACCCGGAGACGAACCGACGGAACCCATAACGGATTCGCCGACCGATGAACCTGTTGTGACGGATGTGCCGACCGATGAACCCGAACCTCCGACGGAAGAACCCGCACCCGAACCGACGGAAGCTCCCACCGAACCTCCCGTGACGCCGGAAGAGCCGGGGGAATGAAATGAAAACCGACCTCGAACAACCGATTGTTATCTGTTTGACCTTTGATTGAAGGTTAATTCGCAACAGCCATTAATAGAATTTCGGAAACGATCGTAAACAACAAAAGACTGCAGAACCATGTGATGAGTTTTGCAGTCTTTTGTTCACTTATTCACCGTGATTAGTATTAACACGGTTCAAACTTTCGATGATTAACAGTTAATTGGAAGCTTTCGTGTCGCAGTACATGCAGCGATACTCGCCTTTTTCCGCATCCGTAAGCACAAAAACGTGATGAATTTCCTGTTCGGTGGTGGTAATGCAGCGCGGGTTTTTGCATTTAAGAATGTCAACGATTTTTTCGGGCAGTTCAACATTGCGTTTTTCAAGAACTCTTCCGTCACGGATTACATTTATCGTTGCCGTGGGACAAACGAAGCTCAGAACACCGAGATCGAGATCCTTGTCGGATGCAATTTTGATAATGTCTTTTGTTCCCGTGCGCGTGCTTGCAGCATTGCGTATAATCGCGACCTGACAATCAAGCTTGTCCAGATTCAACATGTTGTAAACCTGCATAGCTTTGCCGGCAGTAATGTGGTCGATAACGATACCGTTTCTGATTGCGTCAATATTCATTGTTTGCTCCTTTCAAAATTCAGTTTTCCGTTGTTTAGCCTTCAACGGTGATGTCAAGCAGTTTCATGATGAGTGCCATACGGATAAATTTGCCGTAGCGTGCCTGACGGAAATAACACGCGCGCGGGTCGTCATCAACCGCGACGGAAATCTCATTGACACGGGGCAGGGGATGCAAAACTATAAGGTCCTGCTTTGCAAGAGCCATTTTTTCCGGCGTAAGAATGTAGCAATCCTTAAGTCGCAGGTAGTCTTCCTCATTGAAGAATCGTTCACGTTGGACTCTCGTCATATAAAGAACATCAAGCTTGTCCATAACACCATCAAGAGTTGTGGTTTGCTCATACGGAATACCTTTGTTTTTGATATATGCATTTTTTACGTAGCTTGGAACTTTCAACTCTTCCGGAGAAATCAAGACGAACTTGATTCCCTCATAGCGGCTCATTGCAGCAATCAGCGAATGCACCGTACGTCCAAACTTCAAATCACCGCATACACCTATTGTGAGATTATCAAAATGACCCTTTTCACGCTTAATTGTCAAAAGGTCGGTGAGAGTTTGTGTCGGATGGTTGTGCCCGCCGTCACCTGCATTGATAATCGGGACGGTGGCTTTCGCTGCTGCAACAAGGGGTGCGCCTTCTTTCGGGTGACGCATTGCAATTATATCGGAATAACCGCTTACAACCGCAACGGTGTCGCCGACGCTTTCGCCCTTTGCAGCGGAACTTGAGCTTGCTTCGGAGAATCCGAGAACCCTTCCGCCGAGTTCAAGCATTGCAGCTTCAAAGGAAAGACGGGTGCGCGTGCTGGGTTCAAAGAACAGAGTTGCAAGAGTCTTGTACTTGCATGCTTCGCGATAAAGCTCAGGGTGTTCAATGATGTTGTTTGCAACCGCAATCATTTCATCAATTTCCGCAGTGGAAAGATCGAGAATGTCGATAAGGTTTTTCATATTAGTTATTTCCTCCGTTTATCCATGAAATATCTGACGGGTTATTGCGAAAAGCAATAAGCCTTGCAATGTCCCCGGGTTTAATGATGTTTTTTTCTGCCGCAACATGAACGACAGTATCAAAATCGGTAAGGCTGATGTTTTTAACTTTTGCATCTGCAAGCTTGTTAATTGATTTTTGCATTCCGTATGTAAAAATACTGACAATGCCGAGCACCTCCGCCCCCGCTTCGCGCAAAGCTTCAACAACATCAATAACGCTGCCGCCTGTTGAAATCAGATCTTCAACCACAACAACCTTTTGTCCTGCTTCAAGCTTGCCCTCAATTTGATTACCCCTGCCGTGATCCTTGGCGGAACTGCGAACGTAGCCCATGGGCAATCCCAGAATATGCCCCGTTATTGCAGCGTGTGCAATTCCGGCCGTGCTTGTTCCCATGAGAACCTCTGCCTCGGGATAGTCGGTGCGAATTATTTCTGCAAGAGAGTTTTCAATGTTGTTTCGAACATCGGGTGCTGTTAAAGTCAATCTGTTATCGCAATAAATCGGGCTTTTAATTCCGCTTGCCCATGTGAACGGCTTGTCCGGACTCAGAAAAACTGCTCCGATCGAAAGCAGCTCGTCCGCAACAACAGCTGCCCTGTTTGTATGATCCGTTTTTTTATTCATGTGTATAAACTGTCCTTTCCTATCAGTGTATATTGGGTTTAAGAGTAATACCTGCTGAACTTATAAAGCATCAGTTCAGCCGACAAAATCGTTCAGGCAGCGTTCATATGCAACAACCGGGTCCGCTGCGGCTGTAATCGGCCGACCTACAACAATGTAATCCGATCCGAGTGCTTTGGCATCCGCGGGTGTTGCAACACGCTTTTGATCTCCGACCGCGCCATCCGCAAAGCGCACTCCGGGAGTTACTGTCAGAAAACCATTTCCGCAAACAGCGTGAATTTTTCCTGATTCAAGCGGAGAACAAACAACCCCATCCAACCCCGCAATTTCAGCATTTTTTGCGTAACATGCCACAACCTCATCCATAGGTTTATCAATAAGCAATTCTTTTTTTAAACTGTTCGAGTCGGTTGAAGTAAGCTGAGTTACCGCAATCAAAAGCGGGCGTGTTCCGTCTTCGCGTGTCAAACCTTCTTTTGCCGCCTGCATCATTGCAATCGTGCCGCCTGCATGAACGTTGCACATGTCAATATCAAGGGCGGACAGAACACGCATTGTTTTTTTGACGGTGTTTGGAATATCGTGAAGTTTAAGATCAAGGAAAATCTTGTGTCCGCGCCGTTTAAGCTCGCGAACGATATCCGCGCCTTCGGCATAAAAGAGTTCCATACCGATTTTAATAAAAGGCTTTCTGTCCGTAAATGCGGAAAGGAAATCCAGCACTTCAGTTTTTTTTGCAAAATCGCAGGCGATGATTACGTCTTTACCCATTATGTGCTCCTCCGATGATATCTTCAAGTTTATTTATTCCGTATTTTTTCATTGTTGACGGCAGCTCACGAATTATATCGCGGCATATATAAGGTTCGATAAGGTTGGCTGCACCGATTTGAACTGCGGCGGCACCTGCAAGCATCATTTCAAGCACATCATCTGCGCTTGATACCCCGCCTATACCCATTATCGGGATTTTCACCGCTTCATAAACATCATAAACCGTTTTCAATGCAACGGGAAAAATAGCACTGCCCGAAAAACCGCCTTTTTTGTTTGCAATTACAGGTGTTCGCCTGTGCAAATCGATTCGCATCCCCATGAGTGTGTTGATAAGGCTGAGTCCGTCCGCGCCGGCATCCTCGCAGGCTTTTGCAATGGACACAATATCCGTAACATTCGGACTGAGCTTAATAAATATCGGCTTTTGCACAACGGCTTTGACTGCTTTTGTAACTTCGGCAGCAGCGTCGCATGTTGTTCCGAAGCTCATTCCGCCGTTGTGAACATTCGGGCAGCTGATATTGACTTCGATAATGCCGACTTGCTCACATTCGTTGAAACGTGCCGCGACCTCCGTATACTCATGGATTGAAAATCCGCTGACATTTGCTATCACCTGTTTCGAAAAGCATCTTTTGAGCCGCGGAAGCTCGTTGTTTATTACTTCGTCAACTCCCGGATTTTGCAAGCCTATGGAGTTGATTATGCCCGCCGGACATTCTGCAATTCGCGGAGTGGGGTTGCCGAAACGCGGTTCAAGTGTTGTCCCTTTAAATGAAAACGTGCCGAGACAATTGATGTCGTAAAGCTCCGCAAACTCGTAACCGTAGCCGAATGTTCCGCTTGCGGGAATGACAGGGTTGTCAAGCAGCCAATTTCCGAGACGAACTTTGAGCGCATCACCGCTTGGGAGCTCATTCATTACAAGGGATTTGTTAAAACTTATATTCATTCCATCCTGCATTTTGCCGCTCATCACCATATTACCTCCTCGGAGACCAAAACGGGTCCGTCTTTGCAGATTCTCTTCGAACCGTATTTTGTTTTGCAGCTGCAACCCATACATGCACCGAAGCCGCAGCCCATGCGCTCCTCAAAACTCAATTGTCCGCTTGTTTCCGCAATATCAAACACTGCCTTCAGCATCGGTTCAGGACCGCACACACAGTAATCAGTGTAAGCAGTGATGCCGTCATTGCTTTCGGCATTAAAACAGCGCATTGCATCGGTAACAAACCCTTTCACTCCGTAGCTTCCGTCCACTGTTGCAATAATGATCCTTGCTCCGATTTTTTTGAATTCATCTTCAAAGAAGCATTCGTCAAATGTGTTGAAACCCGCTATAACCATCGGTATTTTTCCTTCCGAAATCAGCTGCTTAGCAAGCAGGAACATCGGAGGGACGCCTGCTCCGCCGCCTATAAGGAGCGGGTACTCGCCGCAGAGTGAAGTATCATAACCGTTTCCGAGACCGGCCAAAACATCCAGCTGTTCATTCATCGGCAGGCGGCTCATGAACTCCGTGCCTTTGCCGACAACTTTGTAAACAATCGTCAGCGTGTTTTCATTCCGGTCAATATCGCAGACGGAAATCGGACGCCGCAGGAAAAAGCCTTTAAGCTTTATGTTCACAAATTGTCCGGGTCGATTTATTGACGATACATCACCCGAAAGCACCATTTTATACGTATTACGTGCTATGCACTCGTTTGAAACAATCTGAAACAGTGATTGAATCATGTTCAAGTTCCTTTCCTATATTCAGTGTTCATTAATCGTATTGTCGCCGATTAATCAGGCCGTCGCGCAAAAGCAAATTGCTCCTCAATTAACCTTATCTTCCTTAACTGTTTTCCCATTGCGGGTTGTTTTTATACATTTGCCGAAAACCTGCATGCCGACAAAGGGGGATGCTTTCCCGAGAGACAGAAATTCGGCGGAATCAACGATATAGGGGGTGGAGATTTCAAATTCGGCAGTTCTGTTTCCAATATCTATGCCGAATCTGCGGGCGGGCGCGGTGCTCATCAGTTCAATAAGTCTGTTAAGCGACAGTATTCCTCTGCGCACGAGCCGAGTGTACAACACCGGAAAGGCGGTTTCAAGTCCCACAATTCCATTCAGACTGCTGCGCAGTCCGCCTGACTTTTCTTTTTCCGAATGCGGCGCATGATCGGTTGCGATCATGTCAATCGTGCCGTCAAGTATGCCTTCAATGAGTGCATCTCTGTCCGCTTCGGAACGAATCGGAGGGTTCATTTTGAAGCTTCCGCTGTCAACAAGATCTTCATCACACAGAACAAGATAATGCGGCGCAGTTTCACATGTTATGTCGAGGCCTTCGGCTTTTGCCTTACGGATAAGATTAACGGACTCCTTTGTCGAAACATGGCAAACATGGTATGGACATCCGCTCTTACGGACAAGCTCAATATCGCGTGCAATAGGGCGCCATTCGCTTTCACTGCATATTCCGGGCAGGGAATGCCTGTCGGCGTAGTTCCCGTCATGAATGCATCCACCGCGAACAAGACTGTTGTCTTCGCAGTGAGCAGCAATAATCTTGTGAAGTTTTTTTGCCTTTTTCATTGCTGCAAGCATAATTTCTTCATTCTGAACGCCTTTTCCGTCATCCGAAAACGCAACGACATACGGGGCAAGTGCGTCCATATCGGAAAGTTCCCGACCGTTTTCACCGATTGTTATTGCACCGTACGGATAAACGGGAATGCAGGCATCACGACGAATAATTTCGAGTTGTTTTTCAAGGTGTTCGATGCTGTCAGGCACCGGATCAAGGTTCGGCATGGTGCAAATCGCAGCATACCCTCCGTTTGCGGCGGCAAGCGTTCCCGTTTTGACAGTTTCTTTATATGAAAAACCCGGTTCGCGAAGATGAACATGAACATCAACGAATCCGGGAACAAGAACAGTATCCGAAGAAATATTGGATTTTTCCACTGAATGAACATCGGAAGGAGATACTGAATTCGAATATGTATCCGATTTCGAATCGGAAAGGCCGCAACGGTCAATTCTGTTGTTTGGATATTCGGCGTTTTTTCGCACAGCTTTGTTTTCAGACAGCATTTGGTGTGCCTCCTTCGGTTTCTGCAAGAATAAATCCTGCCGCATGCGGCAGGACAGCACAATTAAAACCCACGAATTCACGCTGAAAACGCAGAGAATATTGAGTTGCAAATCTTGCCGACATCAAGGTGTCAACGCGACCTCACGGGATCGCCTTAAAGATTGCAGTTATTTTATCAGGCTCGCAGGCGGCTGTCAAGGCATTCAACAAAGTATATTGCAATCATTTAAAAACTGAATCAACATTATTTTGACAAATTCTTGCTTGACATTTGCCAATTTTAAAGCTACAATAACAATCGCAAGTCCGTGTATAATATAACGGATAATATCATGATACGGAGAAAACAAATGAGAAACAAATCTTTGACACGTTTTGCAGCTTTTTTTGTTGCAGCAACCATGCTTTTCGCTTGTTTGCAAGTCATTGCACAGCCTGCCGCAAACGACAGCGGGCACACTTACGTGCTTGTTGACCAACCCACCGACGGCGGGGTTTACCTTATGATAAGCCGACAGTCCGGCAGCAACTTTGCTGTTTCCGGAACAGCGATGCCCGACGGGGAAGGCTTGGTGCCTGTTGAAGTCGGAGTTGCAGGTGACTATGTTGTAAGCGGAGTGAACGATTCCGTGCTTTGGCAGTTTAACGGCAGTTCCGAATCGGGCTTCACCGTTCGCAATGCTGAGTCGGGCGAATACCTTGCAAAGCTTTCGAACACGCTTAAAACAAGCGCAGCAACTCAGCATCGCTGGGAGCACATAATTCATACCAACGACGACAGCAGCATCGGCGATGAACCTGTCATGCACAATGTGACCACCGGTGTGGGTTACATCCTCTATCGCGTAAACGGCGATGAGACTTATTTCGATTGCTTCAACGCTTATCAGCAATGCAATATACGCCTTTATGAGCGTCGGGATATGACCGGATTCGTACCGACGACGGGCGTCAGCATCGGAATCGATGCCCTGGAGCTTGACCTTGGAAGCACTCACACATTCCATCCGCAGGTTTTCCCGTCAAATGCAACCATTCAAAACGTTACATACACGTCTTCGGATTCGTCCGTTGCACGCATCAATCCCGACGGCACGCTTATCACAGGCAGCGAAGGAACTGCGCAGATAACCGTTTACGACGGAACGGGCGAATTCAGCGATACCTGCACCGTGACGGTCGCAAGTGCAAATCCCGCAGTGCCCGTCCTGTACGGTTACAGAATGTACTCAAGTGCAAACGGCATCGTTAATTTTCCGGCGGATGATGTTTCCGACTTCAACCTTGTGGATGCACAAACAGGACTTGAACCGCTCACCGCAATGTGTTATGTGGAAGGCGATTTTTACGGTTTCGCAAAGAGTGAAACCGAAAACACGGGATATGATTTCGTTATTATCGACGGCGAAACCTTCGAAAGACGTACAACAAACCTTTGGTCATACTACTATTGCCGCGATATGACCTATGATCCCGAAACCGGACTGATTTACTGCATGATGGCAACCAACGCAACTATCTACTCATTGTATTTCGGGATTTATACGGTAAACCCGCAAACTCTGAGCTTCAACCTTGTCGGTGAAACAAACCGATACCTTTCGGTTCTTGAATGCACGGCGGACGGCAGACTTTACGGAATCGATATGTTCGGCTATTTCTGCTCCGTTGACAAAACCAATGCAAACTGCACAAAAATTGCACATACAACCGTTTCGGATATCAACCATGAACAGTCCATGGTGTTCTGTCCTTCAAATGGCAAAATGTATTGGATGAAATCTGATGATAACGGAGGCGTATTCTTCGAGGTCAATCTCGCAGACGGAACGCTTGTTTATATCGGCTATCCCGGCGGCGATTACATAACATATCAGAGTGTTGCAGGCCTTTGCTATGTTCCGACGGATGAACCGGAGTATCAGCAGGGTGATATAGATATGGACGGCATAGTTTCTGTTTCGGATGCATTGCTTGCATTGCGGTGCGGAATGGAAATTGTGACTCTTACCCCGCAGCAGCTTACGCTTGGCGATATGGATGGTGACGGTTCCGTTAATGTTACCGATGCGATAATGATACTTCGAGCTGCACTTATCGGCTGATTGTTAAATTCGGCAACACGGCCGCGGTATCAAAATCAAAAATAAGACCTTTCAAAAAAAGCGGTTCGCAGTACGGCGGGCCGCTGTCTGCACAAATAACCAAATGACAATTTCGCCTACGGTTCGATAAAGATTTTACTGTATGATTCAAAGCATTGATTTTAACTCTGCCGCATGATAGAATACGCATGGCAAAGCCCGAAAAGCTTATGCTGTGTCCGAACAAACAAGTTAATCTTTTAAAAACGGAGGGTGAATTTGTGAAAAGAAAAGCTTTAGGCTTGTTTGCAACATTTTTCAAAATCGGAGCTTTCACTTTCGGCGGAGGATATGCAATGATACCGCTGATACAACGTGAAATCGTAGATAAAAAACAATGGGCAACAAATGAAGATTTGCTTGATATAATTGCAATTGCCGAATCAACACCCGGTCCCATTGCCGTGAATGCCGCGACATTTATCGGCAGCAAAATCGACGGCTTCTTTGGCGCTCTTTTTGCAACGCTCGGAGTTGTTCTTCCGTCATTTATAACCATACTTGCCGTGTCGTTTGCTATTGCACAGTTTGAACACATAAAAATCGTTCAGTATGCATTTACGGGTATTCGCGCCGCAGTTCTTGCGCTCATTATCCGCGCACTTGCGGCAATGTATAAAGAATGTCCGAAGTCGCCCCTGTCATACATCATTGCGGCAGCTGCTTTTTTTGTTGCAGCATTTACAAGCATCAACACGATTTTTATCATACTCGGCTGTGCTGCGGTCGGCCTTGCTGTACATTTGGTATTTAATACAAAAAACGGAAAGGCGGGGGAAGGCAAATGATTTTCATCGAATTATTCTTCACATTTTTCAAGATTGGCTTGTTTACTGTCGGCGGCGGATATGCAATGCTCCAGCTTATCAGAACTGAGGTTCTCAGCAAGGGCTGGCTGACGGCGGAGGAAATTGTGAATTTCATTGCCGTGAGCGAAAGCACACCCGGGCCGTTCGCAGTCAATATTGCAACTTATATCGGTTCTGTCCGCGGCGGGGCAGCAGGGGCAGCTTTTGCAACGCTCGGAGTTGTGCTTCCGTCGTTTCTGATTATTCTTGCGATTGCACGATGTTATAAAAAGTTTAAGAGCAGCAAAATAGTTGCGGGACTGATGTCCGGCTTGAAGCCGGCGGTGATCGGGCTTATTGCAGCCGCCGTGTTAACAGTCGGCAAAACCGTTTTTTTGAATTCGGCAACTCCGATAGGCTTTCCCGCCACCGCATCGGACTGGTTTCGAACCGTGAGTTCCGCATTGGTTTTTGTGCTTGCACTCTTTGCCTGCCGAAAAAAACTTCATCCGATATTAATGATTTTGATTGCAGCTGCTCTCGGCATAGCATTCGGCCTTTTGGGCGAAATGCTTGTTGCTTAGAGTTAACCGCAGCATTAACACCAAGAACAATGTTGCCCGTACGGGCAACACATCGGATTGATTTTTCCCGCTGCCTGCTGTGCAAGTTTTGCATTGCCCGAGTGGGCGCTATGATTCAAATTAAACATGTGTAAATATTTTTTATTTGTGCAATAAAAAGCTCGTTTTCCGGTGTGGAAAACGAGCCTTTTTCACAGTTTGAAAGCGGATAACTTAGATATTGTCCGTATGTTTACGCAGGTGCACCGACCAACATTGCTTCATGCACGGGAAGAATTTTTTTGCTGTCGGGCATATGGACGAGAGCTTGACTCAGTACCTCCTCGGCGTTATGCACAAATACAATTTGCAGTACATCAATAATATCCTTGGGAACTTCGGCAATATCCTTGCGGTTTTGCTCCGGAAGCAGCACCGTTGTTATGCCTGCGCGTGCTGCAGCAAGCAGTTTTTCACGCAAACCTCCGATTGCAAGCACTCGGCCCCTGAGAGTGATTTCGCCTGTCATTGCAAGTCTTGCGCGCACCGGAATGCCTGTCAGTGCACTCGCAACAGCCGTCATGAGTGAGATCCCTGCGGACGGACCATCCTTTGGAACAGCACCTTCCGGAACATGAATATGTATATCCGTATGCTGATTGAAATCATCGCTCAGTCCCAGTTCGGAAGCGTGTGCGCGGATGCACGTAATAGCAGTGCGTGCGCTTTCCTGCATAACATCGCCGAGACTTCCGGTAAGCTGGAGCTGACCCATGCCTTTCAACGCTTCAACCTCAATTTCTAACAGCTCACCGCCAACGCTTGTCCACGCAAGTCCGTTCACCAGTCCGATTTCAGGCTCCTTATCCGCAGGCTCAAAGCTGTACCGAGGCACACCGAGATATTCCTTTATTTTCGATTTGCTGAGCCGAATCCGTTTTTTTCCGTTTGCAATATCAACGGCAGCCTTTCGGCAAACTGCGGCAATGCAGCGTTCAAGGCTGCGAACGCCTGCCTCGCGTGTGTAGCAATTGACAATTTCGGAAATCTCCTCATCCCCGATGGTCAGCATGCTCTTCTTCAGTCCGTGCTTTTCGAGCTGCTTCGGAATCAAATACTGTCTTGCAATTTCGATCTTTTCGGTTGCAAGATAACTCGGAACCTCTATAACTTCCATTCTGTCCAGAAGCGGGCGGGGGATATCGGCAAGGTTGTTTGCTGTTGTTATGAACAGAACCTTGGACAAATCATACGGCATCTCCAAAAAGTGATCGCGGAAAGCAAAGTTTTGTGCTCCGTCAAGCACTTCAAGAATTGCGGCGGCCGGATCACCGTTGTAATCTCGGGATAATTTATCAATTTCATCAAAAAGAATGACCGGATTTACGGTTCCCGCCTGCCGCATTGCAGAGATGATGCGACCCGGCATAGCTCCGATATAAGTGCGCCTGTGTCCGCGAATCTCCGCTTCATCCTTGATTCCGCCGAGACTCATTCGAACAAAGCTGCGGCCCAAAGCCTTTGCAATTGATGCGGAAATGGATGTTTTGCCTACACCCGGAGGGCCCGCAAAGCAAATGATCTGACCGTTCACCTTTCCGGTAAGTTTCGCAACTGCAAGATACTCAAGAATACGCTGCTTGACTTTTTCAAGCCCGTAATGGTCCTCGTCAAGTATCCTGCGTGCATTTTGAATATCAAGATTGTCCTCGCTCATCTCGGTATAAGGCATGTCCAACAGACAATCGATGAAAGTTCGCAGGGACGGTGTTTCGTGTGAACCGGCAGGAAGGGTTGCGAACCTGTCGATTTCTTTTTCAAGCCGGATACGAATTTCATCGGGAAACGTACGTTTATTCAGTCTTGCACGAAACTCATCGGCTTCCGTCTCCTCGTTCTCACCCAATTCTTTTCGAATTGCCTTTATCTGTTCGCGGAGGAAGTATTCCTTTTGATTCTTTTCTATTTGCTGCTTGACACTCGCCTCAATACGTTTGCTGAGCTTTGTGAATTCCTGCTCGCGTGCAATAATGTTCAAAAGCGTTATGCAGCGCGAGGCACTGTCCTCCTGTTCAAGAAAACACTGCCGATCTTCGTATTTTTTCAAGGTTATGTTTGCAAGCCTGAATATATATGCAGTATCATCGGAGCTTTTCTCAATAACCTCAAATGCTTCGGAAAGGCTGTTTACTCCGATCAGTTCAAGGTAATCGCGGCATTTTTTCGAAACGAGCGGACGGAGTGACGAAGCTTCGGGGTCGGTTTGCTCTTCATCGTCGCAACTGTAAAGGTTCGCGCTGAAAAAGGGCTCCTCGCCCGTGAAACCGTCAACGAGCGCACGGCATACACCTTCCGCCATGACGCGGACAGTATCTCCGGGCAGTTTAATTACCTGCTTGATTTTGCAAATGCATCCGATCTCATACAGCTGCTTTGCGGTTATATCGGTAAGTTTCGGATCTTTTTGCGCGGTAAGAAACACCAACCCGTCGTTTTCGGCGGCGGTTTCGATCGCGGCAACGCTCTTGTCCCTGCCTGCATCAAAGCTCAGCAGTGTGTAGGGCATCACAACCAAGCCGCGCAGAGGCACAACGGGCATTTTTTCATAGTACTTAATAGCCAAATTTCATTTCCTCGTGTTTTGTTGTTTTTTTGCCGTGAGTGTGTATCGGTCATCGGCTTCTTTTTGAAGAATTATACACGTTGTTTGAAAATTATACAACACACAAATTCAGGCATATATGCAAATTCTCGGGGCAATCCTGTGTATCTTCAACAACAGCACACCAATACTTCGCAGCCCGCAAAAGACCGCTTTGCTTTTCGGTATCATTTTGTGCCCAATTCCGTACGGAGCGGCCGAATATAAACTGAGCAACACGGTGAATAGCGATATATTTGATGCCGAGTGCGCCTTTGCAGCCGAATTTCGGACTTTTTTTCTTTTTTTGTCGCTCAAGTCTTGTTTATTCACCCATTGTTGTGGTACAATACAGTGTAGCTTGTATTTACCATGGCGGTTCGGCTCTTATGCAATCAGCCTGATTGGAGTATGCTTTGCGCAGAGTCGAGCGATAATCTTTATAGAAAGGAAAAATCATTATGAAAAAAAGATGCGACAAACTCATTGCTAAGCTTCGTGAAAAAAACATCGATGCAGCAATAATCACCTCACCTGTTAACCGCAGGTATTTCTCCGGCTTCACCGGCAGCAACGGTGTTGTTATTGTAACAGAAAACGGTCGCGTTCTTCTTACTGACTTCCGTTATACCATTCAGGCAAATCAGCAGTGCGCCGGAGTTTGCGAAGTTCGTCAGGTTAACCGCGGAATAGGTTCGGGCGATGTTGAAGAAGTTCTTAAAGAATTTGACGCAAAACGCGTTGCCTATGAAGATGCAGCTCTGACCGTTGCCGAATTTAACATGTTCAAGAGCATGCCCTTTGAACTTTTGCCCGAATCAAAGCTTATCTCGGATTGCAGAATCGTTAAGGATGCTGCGGAGATAGCAGAGCTTCAAAAGGCTCAGAATGTTGCGGATGCAGCTTTTGCAGAAGTTCTGAAACACGTAAAGGTTGGCATGACCGAGATTGAACTTCGTAATGAATTCGATTATCTCATTCGCAAGTTCGGCGGGGATGACAATTCATTCGACACCATCGTCGGTTCCGGTCCCAACGGTGCGCTTTGCCATGCGTATCCCGGTCCGCGCAAGATTCAGAACGGTGATTTCGTTGTTATGGACTTTGGCGCACGCGTAAACGGTTATTGTTCGGATATGACCCGCACATTCGCAGTCGGCAAACCCTGCGATGAGCTCGTGAAGATTTACAACATTGTTCTTGAAGCTCAGCTCAAGTGCCTTGAAGTGCTTCGTCCCAATATGAACGCCGCCGATCTTGACAAGACAGCGCGGGATATCATCACAGCGCACGGTTACGGCGAGTGCTTCGGTCACAGCCTCGGCCACGGGTTCGGTCTTGAAATCCACGAAAGTCCCTATGCAAGCCCGCGTTCCGCAGATATTCTTGTTCCCGGAAGCACAATCACCGTTGAACCCGGCATTTACGTTGAAGGACTCGGCGGTGTCAGAATCGAAGATTGCTGCGTTCTGACCGAAACCGGTTACATCAATCTCTGTTCAACCACAAAGGAGCTCATCATCCTCTGATAAGGTCAGAAAAGCCTTGTAAAAGCTTCTTTTGATGTTCCAAGTTATTTTTCCGCCTGCAAAACAGCGCAGTATGCGCCCTGCAGGCGGTCGATAAGGTTCCGAGTGGACCTGTTTATTGCAATCATACTTTATAAATTTATATCACGGAGGTATTCCCATGATTTTAGCTGGCGATTTCAGAAAAGGCATTACCGTTGAAATAGACGGACAGGTTTGGAGCATTGCAGATTTTCAGCATGTCAAGCCCGGCAAAGGTGCGGCATTTGTTCGCACAAGGCTGAAAAACGTCATGACAGGTGCGGTTCTCGAAAGAACCTTCAGCCCCACCGACAAGTATCCCACTGCACACATCGAAACCCGCGAAATGCAGTATCTCTATACTGACGGAGATTTGTATTACTTCATGGATAATGAGTCCTATGAACAGCTCGCACTCAATCATGAGCAGGTTGAAGATGCAATCGACTTCGTTGTTGAAAACTCCAACGTCACCATCCGTTTCTACAAAGGCAATGCATTCTCCGTTGCAGCTCCCAATTTTGTTGAGCTGACTGTTACGGAGACCGAACCCGGCTTCAAGGGTGACACCGCGACCGGAACCACCAAGCCCGCCGTACTCGAAACGGGTTACAAAATTGCTGTTCCCCTGTTCGTTAACGAAGGCGATCGCATTCGCGTTGATACCCGCACCGGTGAATACATGGAGCGCTGCTGAGTTAACTGCTCTTAACAGCCTCCGCTCCTCTGCTTAACAGGGTGGTTATAGGTTCAAATTCTATGGCAAACGAAACAAATATCATTCAAAAGTCCGCTTACCTGCGCGGACTTGCTGATGGAATGAAGCTTTCGGCGAATTCCGACGATACCTCAAAACTTTTGCTTGCGATGATCGACTGCATAGACAGTATTGCGGTACAGGTCAACGACAACACCGATCTCATTTGTGAGCTTGATGACGAAGTTGATTCCTGTTCCGATTCATTGGATGCTTTTGCAGAATTGGTTTTCGGCATTGATGACGACGATGACGAAATCGACATCAACGACGATGATGATCCTTTCGCTTGCGATGACGATGATGATGACAGCAAATGCTTTGGCTGCTCTTGCCCCGGCGAGTGCGATGATTGCTATTGCGACGAAGACTGCGAGGATTGTAATTGCGACGGCAGAGATGATGATTGCTGCATTACCTGCCCCTATTGCGATGCGCGGGTTCCGCTTTCCACACTGATGGAAAGCGATAATCCCGTTTGCGGAATCTGTCATATGCCGTTATGTTCATCAACCGGTTTCGAGGAGGAATCCGATTCCTGATTTTGCAGCGCACCGAACAAAGTCATTATTGAATCATTTTTTTCTCAGCAGGGTTCACATTTAATATGCGGATCCTGCTGTTTGCGAAAGGAGTTTTATGGAATTTGACTCAGCTGCTCTTTGTGGATGTGTGGAATCGCCAAGCACTAAACGAAGTGTTTCGCTGCATCCGAGGCTGGAAGCTGCAGCTGCTCTTCTCGGCAAAACATCTGTACTTGCTGATATCGGGTGTGATCACGGCAGATTTTCGGCTGCAATGCTTCAACGCGGTATTGCTGAAAAAGTTATTGCATCCGACATAAGTGCTCCGTCCCTCAAAAAAGCCGAACAGCTTGCGAATGTGTGCGGACTTTCAAGCAAGATGGAATGCCGTATTTCGAACGGTTTTTCGGCATACTCTGCCGGTGAGACTGACAAGGCTGTTATACTCGGAATGGGCGGCGAGGTTATCCGCTCCATACTTTCACGCTCTGATTCATTCGCGCGTTCGCTTGAGTGCATTGTTATGCAGCCTATGCGCGGGGAAGCCGAACTTCGGAGCTATCTTTACTCAAACAATTATCGCATAATTGATGAAGCGGTTGTTTTTGACAGCGGGAGATACTATCAGCTGATTTCGGCAAAAAACGGAGCGCCGTGCCAACTTCCCGACTGCTTTGAAAAAGGTTTTTTTCAATTCGGTGCCGAAGCATTTAATAAGCGTGACCCAATGCTTTTGCCGCTGATGCAGCGGTATCTTTGCATCATTGAAAAAAAGCTGCAGCGGGCAGCTTTATCGGGCGGCAGACCGAAGCGACTCATTTTTGAAGCAGAAAGTACAGCAAGATTGATTTCTGCGTTTTTAAACGGGCGGAATGATGACTGTTCGGCGAAACACACTGAGTGATTAAAGGAGCAAAACATGCTGCTTAATGATTTTATAGATATAATGAATAAGCTCGCGCCGCAAGAGACGGCGCTTGGGTTTGACAATGTCGGATTAATAATCGGCACGGACAGAAAACAGATAAAACGTGTGCTTGTTGCGCTTGACTGCACCCTTGCCGTTGCACTCGAAGCGGTCGAAATCGGCGCGGATCTTGTTTTAACGCATCACCCTCTGCTTTTTTCGGCAGTTAAGCGTATATCTCCCGAATGCCCTCAAACGGCGGCTGTTTATACCCTTATCCGCAACGGTATTGCACTCTTTTCCGCACATACAAACCTTGATGCAGCGGAAGGTGGAGTAAATACAGAACTTTGTCGTCTGTTCGGGCTGCAAGATACGATTTCAGTCGGAGAAGACAGCATTATGCGAGTCGGCAATCTCCCTGAAACCATGATGCTGGATGATTTTGCGGCAATGGTTCAAAATAAGCTCAACACGGTTGCGCGCATATCCGGCAGCAACACCCATGTCAGCCGCATCGCCGTTATCGGAGGTTCCGGAGGTGCGGAATATGAGCAGGCACATGAAGCCGGAGCGCAGGTGCTTGTAACCGGAGAATGCAAACATTCGGATGCAATTGCGGCCTCCGTTCTCAACTTAAACATTATTGCCGCGGGGCATTACCAAACAGAAAACCCTGTGCTTATTCCTCTTGCTGCATACCTTCGCAGCAATACGGAAGGCGTTGAATACATGATATCCAAAGTAAACACGCCGACTTTCCGCACTTGCGGACGGTGTGCCGAGTAAGCGATTATTAATTGCTGAAAACAGGCTTTGGATGGTAAGTTTATTGAAAGGATGAAACTGTTATGAATAAACTGGATGCACTTTGGGAGTATCAGCAGGCAGAGCTTGCTCTCGCACGACTGAAGAGGGAAATGAAATCCTCGCCGTCATATCAAAAACGCACAAAGCTGCATAACTTTCTTGCAGAACAGCAAGCGAGCATCGAAAAAATAAATGCGGATATGCGGGCAAAGGACGGTTCACTTGCAACATGTTCATCAAAGCTTGACGCGCTTTTAAAACGTTATGATCTCGAAAAATCCGAACTTGACATCATGGAAAATGATGAAGAAAGCACTGCTGCGGAGTTAACGGAAGCAAAAAAATCCATCGAAAAGCTGCTTGAAGAAATAAATGCTTTGCACAAGGAGCTTGCCGAGATGATAACATGGTTGAATCAAGCTTCCGAGGCCATTTCTTCCGCATACTCCAAGGCGGGACGCGCAAAAAAGGACTATGATGCCGTTCGTGCCGTTTGCGATGCGGAAAAGGATGCATTTAAACCCAGGCTTGACGCCGCAGAAGCCTTGATTGCCGAAAAACGCGGAGATGTTCCGGATGAACTTATGTCCAAATATCTTGCACTCAAAAAGAATTATGTCAATCCTGTTGCAAAGGTTGCCAATAATCAATGCAGCGGATGCTATATGATGCTTCCGTCAGCCGTTGTTAAAAGAGTTGCCGGAAAAACAAGCATTGTTGAATGCGAGAACTGCGGACGAATCCTTACCATGTAAGCTTTTGTGTTATAGATACTGATACCACAGGAATGCTTTCGAAGAATAAAAACTCATTTTGTTCTTTACACAGCATTGAGTTTGCATTATAATACTATTATTGAGTAAGACAAGTGACCGCGCAGGCATTTGCCCGCGAGGAAAGTCCGAGCTCCGCAGGACAGGGTGCCGGGTAACACCCGGTGAAGGCGACTTCAAGGAAAGTGCAACAGAAATAAACCGCCGTATTGCCGCACGGTAATGCGGTAAGGATGGAAAGGCGGGGTAAGAGCCCACCGATACCTCGGTAACGCGGTATGCCATGTAAACCCCACTCGGAGCAAGATTGAAATGGGAGCATTTAATGGCTGTCCGTCACGCTCCCCGTAATCGCTTGAGTGTGCAGGTAACTGCACATCCAGATAGATGGTCACATAAACAGAACTCGGCTTACGGCTTGCTCAATTCAAAAACGGTATTCGCCTTAAACGGTGGATACCGTTTTTTGTTCTTTTGAATGCTTTTACGCATTTCGCACCCGCCTCTTGCCACCCCGAAGTCAGCCGTTGCTGCTGAATGAATCAAAAACGTATGTTTCACTGTAAAACTGCATACCTTAATATGGAATCAAAAAGCAACCGGAGGGCAGAGATTTGAATCTTTATATAGAAACAAGGGTGCTGAACATTGCAGACTATATCATTGAAACCGGTGCGACTGTCCGCGCTGCGGCAGGTGTTTTCGGCGTATCTAAATCAACCGTTCATAAAGATATAACCGAAAGACTTCGCACAATCAATAAAGCACTGGCTGAAAAGGTTGCCGCCGTGCTTGAAGTAAACCGCGAAGAGCGTCACATACGCGGCGGACGTGCAACCTATTTGAAATACCACCATGATGATGAAGCTGCCGGTGCATGATCGGCATAAAAACTTTGCAAAAAGCAAGAGAAGCCGCGTGCATATGCGTGCGGCTTCTCTTACGGTTTAAATCACTAACAATGTATCACATATTTGCTCTGTTTGCCATGCGCTCGGCTTGGGACGGGCGCAGATACATGGGGGCGGCGTAACTGCAGGTTTTGAGACTGTCGTCAGCACGTCGGGCAAGGACCTCAGCAATCACGAGCCCTGCATTGACGCTGTCGTGATTACCACAGCAATCACCGACTACGATATATTCGGTGCCGGACAGTGAATCGAGCATTTCTTTTTGAACACACGCGCAAGGAGGAACGATGCATTCCTCACCCTCATAAACTGCAGCATAACCGTTGCCGTTCCGCGCATCCAGCATACAAAGAATCCTGTTGCCGAACCGCCCCTGCGCCGCATGGCGGAGTGCGGCAAGCGAGCTGACAGCTGCAATAGGCTTTTTTTCGGCATATGCAAATGCATTCACGGTTGTAACGCCGATACGAACACCGGTAAATGAGCCGGGGCCCGCATCAACAGCAAAAAGATCAATGTCCGACAGCTGTAAACCGGCTCTTTCGAGCATACTGTCAATCAGCGGCATAAGCGACACAGAGTGCGGCTTTCCGCTTTCATCTGTCTGCACAATTATGGTTCTGCGACTCGAATCGGAGTCCGAGCATAGAGCCGCAGACGGATATTTTGCGGATGTTGAAACAGCAAGAATAATCATATCAACCTTTCCCGTATGTATTGGCAACCTTGCCCAGTAAATCTTCATATCTTTCACCGAAAGCAAGCGCCTCAACGCTGCGCGGCTCAGAACCGCTGCCGGACAAATGGAGTTCGAGTCGTTCACGAGGCAAAGCTTCCGGAACGTTCTCACACCATTCCATAACAATAACGCTTTCGGAATCAAGGTAGTCCTGGTAGCCTATGGCAAACAGTTCATCAAAGTTTTCCAATCGGTATGCATCAAAATGGTCGAGTGAAAGCGCGGAGCCTCTGTGACTTCGAACGATGGTAAACGTCGGACTCGCAATATCGTCAATTTGAAGCTCAGCAGCGATACCGCACACAAATGTGGTTTTTCCGGCTCCGAGATCACCGAACATCGCAATAAACGCCCCCGGGAAGAGTTCCTTGGCGACTGTTTGCCCGAATTTCAGCATCTCATTTTCCGAACAAATCTTAAACTGAAGTTTCCGTACTTCTTCGGATTGCTCCGTTTTTAACGAAGCAGAGTTTTTTTCGCTGCTCAATTGAATGTACCTCTTAACAGCAGTTCGTTTCGAAGCTCAGTGAGCCTGTCTTCACGAATTGCCTCGCGTATTTTTTCCATCAAACGATATGTAAACCGCAAATTATGCGTTGTGATAAGCTGCGCAGCAAGGATCTCCCCGGCCTTAACGAGATGCCGTATATATGCACGGCTGAAATTACGGCAGGCATAACAATCACACTCATCTTCGATAGGGCGGAAATCATGGGCAAACTCTGCATTGCGAAGCATTTTTTTGCCGTTAAAAGTGAATGCAAGTCCGTTACGGGCGGAGCGGGTCTGCAAAACGCAGTCAAACATGTCGATTCCGCGCATTGCACCTTCAACCAGGCAATCCGGGCTTCCGACTCCCATCAGGTAATGAGGTTTATTTGCCGGCATATGCGGCATAAGCTGTTCAAGCATTTCGTACATAACAGGTTTAGGCTCTCCGACAGAAAGTCCTCCGATTCCGTACCCCGGAAAATCCATATCGCTCAATACCTTTGCGCTTTCAATACGAAGGTCGGCGAACATGCCTCCCTGCACGATTCCGAACAGAGCCTGATCCTCGCGCGTGTGACTTTCCTTGCAGCGCTTTGCCCAGCGATGTGTTCTGTTCATGGCAGCTATTGTATAGCTGCGGTCACAGTCAGCAGGTGCGCATTCATCAAACGCCATTGCAATATCCGCACCGAGAGCCTGCTCAATTTCCATTACATACTCAGGTGTGAAAAACATTTTATGGCCGTCAATATGAGAGCTGAATTCGACTCCCTCCTCATGAATTTTGTTCATTGAAGCAAGACTGAAAACCTGAAATCCACCGCTGTCGGTCAACATTGGTCCGTGCCACTGGGAAAACTCGTGCAGTCCGCCTGCTTCGCGCACCAGTTCATGACCCGGACGAAGGTGCAGATGATAGGTATTGGAAAGCATGATTCCGGCACCTATTTCCTTCAAGTCTCTGGGCGTCATTGCCTTGACGGTCGCCTGCGTTCCGACACACATGAAACACGGAGTATCAATAACGCCGTGAGGCGTGTGCAGCTTGCCGAGACGTGCGCCGGTGCGGCTGTCTGTTTTTACAAGTTCATATCTTACGGGTTGGTCCATTAATTTCACTCCTGTTGAAGAATGCCGGAAATATACCAGGCATTATTATCTGTCGTTTATTTATAAAAAATCAAGTCTGCAATTACTTCAGCGTAAGCTTTTTTAAATTTTTAAATGAAGAATGATGCGTCTCCGAACGAGAAAAAGCGATAACGTTCTTCAACGGCATGTTTATAAATCCGCATCACCTCTTCACGGGATGAAAACGCACTGATGAGCATCAGAAGCGTTGACTCCGGAAGGTGAAAATTTGTTATAAGTGCATCCACGGCCTTGAATCTGTATCCCGGGGTTATGAATATGTCGGTTGATCCGCTTCCGGGATGAACAATTCCGTTTTCGTCGGTAATGCTCTCGAGCGTGCGGCAGCTTGTTGTTCCGACCGCAATTATCCTTCCGCCGTTTGCGCGTGCGCGATTGATTCTGTCCGCCGCATCCTGTGTGCACTCGTAGTGTTCCGAGTGCATATGATGTTCCTCAACGTTTTCGACGGAAACCGGGCGAAATGTGCCAAGTCCCACATGCAGAAGAACATCAACAATATCAATCCCTTTTTCAGATATGCGCGAAAGCAGCTCATCGGTAAAGTGCAGCCCGGCAGTCGGAGCAGCAGCAGATCCGTTTTCTTTTGCGTAAACCGTCTGATAACGGGTTTTATCATTCAGTCTTTCCGTAATGTACGGCGGGAGCGGCATCTCGCCCGCTCGATCGAGAATTTCTTCAAAAATTCCGTCGTAATTCAGCCTGATAATTCTGTTCCCGTCTTCACGCATTTCTGTAACGGTTGCCGAAAGTTCATCGCTGATTTTGAACGTCAACCCAACTTTTGCACGTCTTCCGGGTTTCACAAGGCATTCCCAATGTTTTTCATCGATTCTGCGAAGCAGCAAAAACTCCATTTTTCCGCCTGTTTCGGGACGTGTGCCGTAAAGCCTTGCAGGAATAACCCGCGTTGTGTTGCGAACAAGAACATCCCCGGGATTGAGATAGTCTATAATGTCTGAAAAGACCTTGTCTTCAATGTTTTTTGTCGCACGGTTGTAAACCAAAAGACGTGATGCGCTGCGGCACTCTGCGGGAGACTGAGCAATCAGTTCCTTCGGCAAATCAAAGTAAAAATCACTCGTTTTCAATCGTTAATTCCTCATTTGAACCCGCGAAAAGAACCTGAATATTCCGATCACGAATTCGTATTCAGCTCATTCAATTGTTTTGTAAATCAACTTCATTTCAGGCGGTTGGAACGGCGATATTTCAACTGCCGAAACCAGCATATCCAGTGCTTGGGCGAGATTTCTCTCATCATTGACATACATGCTTGCAAACGCTTCTCCGCAGGAAACCTTGTCGCCGTACCGCTTGTGCATCAGAATTCCGACAGCAGGATCGATACTGTCGGAAACATGTTCCCTTCCCGCGCCAATGAGCAGCGAAGCAAGTCCGATTTGTTTTGCATTCATCGCACCGATGTAGCCCGAGCGTGGAGCGAGTACAGGAACAATGCGGCGTGTATTGACCAATTTATCAGGTTCGTCAATGTAAGAAGTATCGCCGCCGAGCCGTTCGATCATCTCACGAAGCTTATTCAGTGCGGCTCCCGATTTTATCGCGGCCTGCAATTTCGGAACGGCGGTTTCGACACTGTCTGTAAGACCCGAAAGCTTCAGCATGTTTCCCGCAAGCGAAAAACAAACGCGAACAAGTTGGTCATCCACCGGAACCTCGCCGCGAAGAACCTGAATTGCTTCCCGCATCTCGAGACCGTTTCCGACAGCCATTCCGAGCGGGCGACTCATGTCTGTGATGAGCGCGACGGTTCTTTTGTTCATGTTTTTTCCGATTGCAACCATTTCGGAGGCAAGTTCAACCGCCTCTTCAATTTTTTCCATGAATGCGCCGTTGCCGGTTTTGACGTCAAGAACGATCGCATCCGTTCCCGAAGCAAGCTTCTTGCTCATAATGCTTGAGGCAATGAGCGGAATGCTTTTTACCGTTCCGCTGACATCACGCAGCGCATACATCTTTTTATCCGCAGGATCAAGATCGGCAGATTGACCGATAACACAAAGACCGATATCGCGAACAATCTGTTTGAATCGTTCAAGCGGCTGTTCAACACAAACTCCGGGAACTGATTCAAGTTTGTCGAGAGTGCCTCCGGAGTGGGCAAGCCCTCTGCCGGACATTTTTGCAACCGTGCCTCCGCAGGCTGCAACAAGCGGCGCAACAACAAGAGTTGTAGTGTCTCCGACTCCGCCGGTGGAATGCTTGTCAACTTTGATTCCCGGAACATCGGACAAATCAATCGTGTTGCCGGAATCAATCATTGCCTTTGTCAAAGCGGCAGTCTCGGTTTCGTTCATGCCACGGCAGCAGACCGCCATCATGAATGAAGTCATTTGATAGTCCGCAACTTCACCGTTTACGAGTCCGTTTATCATGAAGTCGATTTCTTCCGGTTTGAGCACCTGTCCGTCGCGCTTCTTTTCAATTATTTCTGTAATAATCATATTGGCAGCTCCCTATCGGAATTCTGTTGCATCGGCGCAGCCTCAAAACGTATGCGGCCGCGCCGTATTGCTGAAAAAGTGCTTTTTATTCAACGGTTACGGATTTCGCAAGGTTCCTGGGCTTATCGATATCGCACCCTTTGAGTGAAGCAATGTAATATGCAAACAACTGCAGCGGCACAATTGTCAGCGACGGTGTTGCAATGCTTTCGCATTCGGGAATTCTTATCACATAGTCCGCAACGGTTTCGGTCTGCGCATCGTCTTCGTTGATGACGGCAATGACACTTGCCCCGCGTGCTTTGACTTCCTTGATGTTTGAGATCATTTTTTCGAGCAGCGGCCTGTATGTACACAGTGCGATAACGAGCGTACCGTTCTCAATGAGTGAAATGGTCCCATGCTTCAGCTCTCCCGCAGCATACGCTTCGGAATGAATATAAGAAATTTCTTTAAGCTTCAGCGATGCTTCAAGGGAAAGTGCGTAATCGACATTTCTCCCGATGAAGAACATATCACGCCCGTTGAAAAACTGCGATGCAAGGAACTGAACCTGCTCAACGTTCGAGAGCATGAATTTAAGCTGCTCGGGTATTCTTTCAAGGCATTCGATTTCATGCGCGATCTGTTGTTCGGACATCTTGCCTTGAGCTTGCGCAATGCACAGCATCAAAAGATGGATAAGCACAAGCTGCGTGCTGTACGCCTTTGTTGTGGCAACGGCAATTTCGGGACCGGCCCAAGTGTAAAGGACATCTTCGCTTTCGTTTGCAATTGTGCTGCCGACAACGTTCACGATTGCAATGGTCTTTGCTCCGTGTTTTTTTGCTTCGCGCAGTCCGTAAAGCGTATCCAAAGTTTCGCCCGATTGGCTGATAACAATGGCAAGCGTGTTCTCGTCAACTATCGGATCGTCATAACGGAACTCGGAAGCGAGAACAGATTCAACGGGAATGCGCAGAGCAGCACGCATGAAATAACCGGCAACAAAGCCGACATGGTAAGCCGAACCGCAGCCGATGATCTTAATCGAATTCACCTTTTTCAGCATTTCGGCAGTAATATGTTTAAAGCCGAGCTCGATTCTGCCGTTCGAAATGCGCGGAGCAATTGTTTTTGCAATGGCTTCCGGCTGTTCCATGATTTCTTTAATCATAAAGTGCGGATATCCGCACTTTTCGGCTGCACTTGCATCCCAGTCAATGTGTTCGTAAACGCAATTTACACGTTCGCCGTAAGAATTAATGACGGTAACGCCGTCCTTTGTGAGTATTGCAAGCTCACGCTCTCCAAGCCTGTATACATCGCGTGTATGCTTAAGAATTGCGGGGACATCGGACGCAATAAAGTTCTCGCCTCTGCCTGCGCCTATAATAAGCGGGCTGTCCTTGCGCATGGCGATAATCTGCCAAGGATAATCCTTGAACAGTATCCCGAACGAATACGAGCCCTTTATCTTGCTTTCGGCAATGCGGACAGCTGCAACAGGGTCGCCGTTATAGCAGTAGTCAATAAGTTCGGAAACAACTTCCGAATCTGTCTCGGTTGAGAAGCTGTGCCCGTGTTCGATCAAAAACTGTCGAAGTTCAAGATAGTTTTCAACAATACCGTTATGAACAACCGCAACTCTGCCGCTCTTCGATCTGTGCGGATGAGCATTCAAATCGGACGGTTCGCCGTGCGTTGCCCAACGGGTATGACCTATGCCGACGCAGGAATCATCTGCCGGAGCAGCATCGATTATTTTTCGTAAATCAGCAATTCTGCCGCGTGTTTTAAAAATGTTTATTCCTTTTCCGGACACGAGAGCTATTCCCGCCGAATCGTAACCGCGGTATTCAAGCTTTTCCAAAGCGTCCAAAAGGATGGGAGTTGCTTTCTTTTCTCCTATATAGCCGACTATGCCGCACATAGTTTATGCCTCCTTAATATTATCCGTACCATTATACAACTTTTCGTGAGAAAATAAAAGGCTGAATTTTCTGTTTTTCAATAAATATCAAAACGAGTACGCAAAA
>ENA-UONT01000179-UONT01000179.1-human-gut-metagenome-genome-assembly--contig:-CS20-NODE-179-length-89581-cov-13.435136_pt1 | contig 89581 bp, 68 predicted proteins | sample MGYA00242459_ERZ724006 | MGnify/ENA metagenome assembly ERZ724006
TTCGTATGCCTCGACCTCTTCAAACCAGTCGCACGCTTTTACGCCCTGCCGCAGGCAGTATTCCCTCCAGATATCGCCGAAGGGAAGCGTCTTGACCTCTTCCTGCAGTACCATCAGCTTGGTGTAATTGCCCGCGTCCTGCAGCGCTTTGAGCTCTGCGTTCGGGGAAAGCAGAGCGTATAAAAGCGCCTTCTGCATGTTGCGCGCGCCCGTCGCCCAGGCGGAGATGCGGTTGATGGAAGCGTCAAAATAGTCGAGCGCGATGTAGACGCGCTTGGTGGCGCCGTTTCTCACGATCTCCTTCGCGATCTCCCGCGTCTCGTCGTCGAACAGCACCACGTGGTCGGAGTCCCAGCGCACGGGGCGCGTCACGTGCAGCGCGATCTCGGGGAAGAACGCCAGCAGCGCGGGGATCTTATCCGACACCACTTCGGTGGGATGATAGTGGCCGTTGTCCATGAGGGGAAGAATGTTTCTCGTCGCCGCATAGGAGAGCGCGAACTCCGCGCTGCCCACCGTATAGGACTCCACGCCGATGCCGAACACCTTGGATTCCACGCAGGGCTTGACGAGGTTCTTGTCATACCCTTCCAGAATCGCGTCGATGGATTCCTGATAGCGGACTCTCGGCCCCATTCTGTCCGCGGGGATATCTTTCAGCCCGTCACCCGTCCAGATGTTCATAACGCAGGGAAGCCCCGTTTCGCGCGCGAAATACTCGGAAATTTTAACGCAGGCTTTCCCGTGCGCGATCCAGAAGTCCCGCACCTTTTTGTCCGGAGAAGAAAGCGTCAGCCCGGAAGCGGCCATCGGGTGGGAGAAGAACGTCGGGTTGAAATCCAGCCCCATGTTGTGCTTTTTCGCAAATTCCACCCATTTTTTGAAGTGCTTGGGCTCCAGCTTGTCGCGGTCGGCGAATTCGCCCTTCTCGAAAATCGCGTAGGACGCGTGCACGTTGATTTTCTTCGCGCCCGGGACCAGCTTCAGCACCTCTTCGATATCCGCCATCAGCTCCTCGGGATTGCGCGCTTTGCCGGGATAGTTGCCCGTCGTCTGAATGCCGCCGGTAAGCGGGCCGTCGTGATCGAAGCCGGTCACGTCGTCCCCCTGCCAGCAGTGCAGAGAAACGGGAATGGTCTGCAGTTCCGCCATAGCGGCGTCCGTATCGACGCCGTATTTCGCATAGATCTGTTTTGCTTCTTCGTATCTGTTATTCATCAATGAAACTCCTTTAACGCAAATGAATTGATTACGAGGTCTTTCGCCTCGTCGATGCCTTTTAAGTCTCCGCCCGCAATCATCTGCGCGACGAGATTGCCGACTGCCGTCGCCTCGGGTACGCCCGCTACGACCTTTCTTCCCGAAATCTCCGCAGTCAGCTCGTTGAGATATTCGTTCTTGCTGCCGCCGCCCACGATATGGATGGTATCATACTGCCTGCCCGTGAGCTTCTCGATCTGATCGGCGGTCTCCCGGTAGCACAGCGCAAGGCTCACGTAAATGACCTTCGCCAGCTCGCCCGGCGTCTCGGGGACCTTCTGCCCGGTGCGCCGGCAATAGTTCTGCACTTCTTCGATCATGGACTTGGGCGCCAAAAAACACGCGTCGTTCGCCGCGACCGTGGAGTCGATCTCCGCCGCGCGGGAAAGATCCACAAACTGACCGAAGTCGTACTTGTCGTCAAATTCCTTTTTGACCGACTGGATCATCCAGAGCCCCATGATGTTTTTCAGGTAACGGAACTTGAATTCCACACTGCCTTCGTTGGAAAATCCGCACGCCTTGCTCTCTTCGTCCGTAAACGGCTCTTTCTGCTCGACGCCCATCAGAGACCACGTCCCCGAGCTGATGTAGAGCGGCTGCCCTTTGCAGGGCACCGCGATCACCGCGCTCGCCGTGTCGTGCGCGGCGCAGGAGACGACGGTCAGGTCGTACCCGACCTCCTCCTTTACCTCCGCCAGCAGCGTCCCCACGACGGAGGAGGGCTGATGGAGCTTTCCGAAGAGCTTTTCGGGATACCCCAGGCGGCTGATGATCTCCTTGTCCCAGGAATGCGTGTCGACGTTCAGCATGCCCGTCGTGGACGCATCCGTATACTCGTTGTGCATGACGCCCGTCAAAAGATAGTTGAAGTAATCGGGCACCATCAGAAAGTGCTCCGCTTTTTCCAGCTTGCCGGTCATCTTGTCGTCGTAGAGCTGGTAGACGGTGTTGAACGTGATGGGCTGAATCCCCGTGCGCGCGTAGAGCTCGTTCTCGGGGATAATCGCGTGCACGTCCTTCATGCGGGGCGCGTTGCGCCCGTCGCGGTATGCGTACACGTCGCCGATCAGCTTGCCCTCTTTGTCCAGCAGCGCGTAGTCCACGCCCCAGGTGTCGATCGCCATCGTGCAGGGGATTTTGCCCATTTCGCGGCACTTTTTCATCCCCTCTTTGATGGAGGAAAAGAGGCGCTCGGTATCCCAGACGAGATGCCCGTTCTTTTCGTCGTTTCCGTTATAGAAACGGTAGACCTCTTCCAGTTCCAGTTTGCCGTTTTCCACGTGGCCGAGGATATGCCTGCCGCTGGAAGCGCCGATATCGATCGCCAGATAATATTTCATACAAACCTCACTTTGTTCTTTTTCTTTATTGTATCACGAAACGCACGAGATGTAAACGATTTTCAACGCATTTCCGCCCGTTTCCCGCCGCCCGGGGAGGGATATTTTCATTCCCCTTCACCGGGCTTTGCGGCATCCCCTTTTTCTCCCGCCTTTTTCTCTTTTTTCGCGCGGCGGCGTTCCCTCCGCGACATCGTAAGTTTCATGCGGTCGATAAAACCCTCTTCTTCCTGCTCGGGCCGCACCTTTTCCACGCGCGCCGGCAGAGGCGATGCGTCAAAGAATTTCGCCGGCGCATCCTCCCGCATGCGGACCTCCATCTGCTGGAAGGGAACGGAAATGCCGTTCTTCTTGAACTCGTTGAACACCTTGTCCAGAATATAATAGTAAATATCCCAGTAGTCCTCCGCGTCGCACCAGCAGCGGGCGGAAATTTCGATGGCGGAAGCCCCCATGTTCGCCAGACGGACGGTGGGAGCGGGGTCTTCGAGCGTCCTGCCGTCCGAGCGGATCACCTCCGAAATAATGCCGCAAACCTGTTTCAGATCGGATTCGTACGCCACGGAAAACGTCAGATCCACGCGGCGCCGCCCCAGGACGTTGTAGTTGACGATCTCGTTCGTCACGATGTTGGAGTTCGGCAGTACGATCAGCTTATTGTCCGGCGTCACCAGCGCGGTGGTAAGCATGCGGATATTTTTGACCGTCCCCTCCACGCCGTTGATCTGCACGTAATCTCCCTCGTGAAATGGCTTGGACGAGATGATGATGATGCCGTTCGCGAGGTTTGAGAGGGAATCCTGCAGCGCCAGCGAAACCGCAAGCCCCGCGGCGGAGATGAGGGCGACGAGCCCGGTGATGGGGATCCCTATGATCTGCGCCAGAATCAGGACCAGGAGAAGATAGAGAACGAATTTCAGCAGAGACAGAAGAAAGGACTGCGTGATCTTCTCCATCTTCGAGCGCGCGAGCACGGACCGCGTGATGCGCAGGATGATCTTTACCAGGACGATCCCGATGAAGAGCGCGACGAAAAAGTAGACGACGTTCAGCCAGTTATCGAGAAAAAAGGTTTTCAGGCTGGCGACGACCTCCTCCCACAGCGTGAGTTCCTCCGTCGGAGCCGTTTCCGCAGCCAATAAGTATTTCATTCGTCTTCCCCTTCTTCCTCATCGGCGGTATTATCCGCAGCGGAAAGCCGCTTTTCTTCGATCTCCTTCAGATAGGTTTCCGCTTCTTTGACGACGGGCATCTTGTTGCCCTTTTCAATCACGAATTTCAGCTGATACGCCGCGCGCTCATCCTCGCCCCGCTTGCGGCTGACTTCTGCCAGCCCCATCATGCGCGTGACCTGCGTGAGAAGCGGCATTCCCGTGAGATCCATGTTCATGAGAATGGCCTCTGCCTCCTCCGTCGCGCCCTGCTCCAGAAGCAGCGCGGAGCGGTTGATCGCGGAAATCGAAATCATGCTCCGTTTGGCCTGTTCATTGAGTTTCTCTTCGGCGAGAATCCTTTCAAATTCCGCCCGCGCGGCGAGCGCGCCGGCAGAGTCCCCCTTCAGGTGAAGCGCCTCCGCGTGGTTGATCGCCGTCAGCTTTCCGAAATTGCCGTTGGTAAACCGGGGAAACATGAGGTCCATCGCCTCGATGAACGGATCCGGATCGCACGCGTCGTTCATCTTCCGGATGCACTGATTGAGATAGACGGAGCGCACCAGATAGGTCACTGCCCACGCCAGAAAAATCGCAAGCAACACCTCCAGAATCAGGCGCACGGCGGTTCCCCCCGTAAAGGTCTCCGTCCCGAAAAACAGCTCCAGATTCAGGAGCGCGATCAGCGCGATTCCCAACAGAAAAAGCAAGCCGATCGTCAGCCGATAGTGTTTTACAACCCATTTCTGCATCGTTGGTCCTCCTTGGACGGCATACGCCGTCCGCCGCATTTTATTGTAGCATATCTGCCCGGAAAAAGCAAGAAAATTACAAAAACGGGGCGCCTTAAAAGGCGCCCCGCCGCATATCCGTACCGTTTTTTTCAGAAAGCCCAGTCTCCGTCGCGGAAAACTGCGAATTCCTCTCCGCCTTCCGTCGTCGCCGTGATGGAGAGATCGGGCGTGCCGACCATAAAGTCGACGTGTTCCAGCGAGTCGTTCACCCCCCTTTCGAGGAGCGCCTCCTTGGTCATCTTCTCTCCGCCCCGGTAGCAGGCGGGGAACCCTCTGCCGATCGCAAAGTGACAGCTCGCATTCTCATCGAACAGCGTGCTGTAAAAGAGCGTATTCAGCGCGCGGATGGGAGAATGGTACCCCACCAGCGCGATCTCGCCGAGATAGTGCGACCCTTCGTCCGTGGAAATGATCTCCTTCAGCGTATCGTAACCCTTTTCGGCGGAGAAATCCACGATCCGCCCGTCCCGGAAGGTCATGGAAAAATGCTCGATGACCACGCCGTTGCGCACCAGGGGCATCGCGGCGACGAGTTTTCCGTTCGCCGTGCGGCGGTCGGGCGAACTGAACACCTCTTCCGTCGGCATGTTCGCCGTAAAAGCGATTCCGTCCGCGCCCGTCTCCACCGCGCCGGTAAAGAGATAACGGTCCGTCATGCCGACGGTGAAGTCCGTTCCCAGCGCGTTGACGTAATGGAGGGATTTAATCTTTTTTTCGTTCAGGATCCTGCTGCGCGCCACCAGTTTTTCCTGATGCGCCCGCCAGCGGGCGATCGGATCGCCCTCATCCATGCGCATGGTCTTATGGAGATATTCCCACTGCTTTTCCAGCGCCTCCTTCTCGGGCAGAGAGGGAAACATCTTTTTCGCCCAAGCGAGATTGGGATAAGCCGCCAGGCACCAGCGCGTTTCGTTCTTGGACGTGGATTCGCGGAAGCGGATCAGCGCCTTTCCCGTCGCGCGGGAAGCCGCGGCAATCTTCTTCGCGTCGAGCCCCTCGTACAGCCCGGGCTCGTCCGAAATGATGCAGAGATAAGCGCCCTTTTTACCGAGAATGAAATCGCGGGAAGCGACCAGATAATCGGGCACCTCGGTGAGCGTCTTTTCGCTCTGATACTGATAACTCAGCTTGGAGAGTTTTCCCGAGCTCCAGAACATGACGACGCGCTCCGCGCCCCGCTCGTAAGCCGCGCGCGCGGCTTCCTCCGCCAGATCGCAGCATTCGACGGGACAGGCGATCGCGAGGGTTTCGCCATGCTGCAGATTGACGCCTAGCTCGATCAGGAGCGCGGCATATTCCTTCAGTTTTTTATCCATTTGCAATTCCTCCGTAATTGATCGTAAACAATGCGAAAACGCCGGATCTATGCCTCGGCGTTTTCCCCTTCCAGATTCGTTTCCGCCGGTTCCTGCCCGTCTTCAAACGGCTCCGAAACCACCGATCCGGTGGTGGCGTACGTGAGGGGAATGCCGTTATCGGGGAAATTCTCCGGGCGGTTATCCTGCTTGCCGTAAAAGCGGCCGAAAATCTGATTGACGGACGACACGCTTACAAAGACGTTCGGGAACTTGCGGATGAGATTTTCAAATTCGGACAGCTCGCGCTTGTTGATGACGCAAACGAGCAGAAACTTCTCCTTGCGCGAATACATCCCGAGCGCGCGCACTTCGGTCACGCCGTGATGCAGTTTGGTCGCGAGCGCGCGGGCAATGGGCTCGGGATCCTCGGTGACGATCTCCGCGCGCAGAGCCGCCTTGATGCCCTTCAGAATATTGTCGCTCACGCGGGAGGTGAAATAACTGTAAATCAGGCTGAACAGCACGGGCTCCAGCTGATTGTTGTAGACGAAAAAGGATGCACCCGCCACGACCGCGTTGATCGCGAAGATGATCCATACCAGATTATAGGACTTCCAGCGCGCCTGAATGAGCGCCGCAAGGAGGTCGGTTCCCCCCGTCGAGCCGCCCAGGCGGATGGCGCAGCCGTACAGAAAGCCGTTGATGAATCCGGCGGAAATGACCGCGAGAATGCGGTCGTATTGCGTCTCGAACGTATAGAAATCCACGTATTCCGCCAGCAGCAGCGCGCCCGAAAACACCACCGAAAAGACGAACGAGCGCACGGCGAACGAGCGGCTGACGAAAAAAAAGCACAGCGCGGCGAGCGGCACGTTGATCACCAGGTTCAGCCAGGAAATCTTGAATCCCCCCAGATACTGCACCATGACCAGAATCCCCGCCAGCCCTGCCGGCGCAAAGTCGTTTTCCAGCACGAATACGTGGTAATTGAGCGCGAACAGCACTGCCAGCCCCGCAAGCAGCGCGTATGTGATAACCAGATTGAGGTGTTTGTTCTTTGAAAAAATCATTTTCTCTTTCCCGATGAAATTCCGTTTTCCGTCTGTAATGACTGCCTTAATAGTTTTACCATATTTCGGGCGGAAAAGCAACGGCTTTTCAGATTCTTTTTTCAAAAAAAACGAAAATTTTATCCAATCTCCCCTTTCCCGTCCCGGGGGAACCGAAAATTCTTTACATTCGCCGCGTTTTGTGATACCCTAATAGAAAAAACAAGAAGGCATTGAAATGGAACTGACGCAATATCTCGACCGCTCGTACACCGCCTATCACGCGGTGGCAAACGCAGCGGCATATCTTGCCGAGCGCGGCTTTGTTCTCTTAAACGAGACCGAGCCTTACCGGATCGAAGCGGGAAAGCGATACTTTATCGTGCGCGACGGGTCGGCCCTCATCGCCCTGTCCGTCGGCAATCGAAAGACCTTCCGCTTCGCCGCGTCGCACACCGATTCCCCCGCTTTCAAAGTAAAGGGGGACGCGGTCGCCACAGTCGAGGCATACTGCAAGCTGAACGTCGAAAAGTACGGCGGCGGGCTCTTTTACTCCTGGCTGGACCGCCCCCTCGCGCTCGCGGGCCGCGCCGTCGTAAAACGGGAGGGAAAAATCTTGTCCGTCCCCGTCGCCAGCGAAGAGACCTTTGTGATTCCCTCCGTCGCCATTCACTTCAACAGGAGTGCGAACGACGGGATCAAACTCAATCCGCAGACGGATATGATGCCGCTGATCGGGCTGGACCATGCGATCCGCTCGGTAAAGGAACTTTTCGCACAGCGGACGGAAGGCGAAATTGTGGATTGGGATCTCTTCGTCGTATGCAGGGAAAAGCCCTTTGTGAACGGCCTGGACGGCGCGTTTCTCTCCGCGCCCCGCATCGACAATCTGACTTCCGCCTTCGCTTCCCTCGAAGCGGTCGCGGACTGTGCCCCGGACGGCATCGCCGTCGCCTTCCTCGCGGACAACGAAGAGGTGGGCAGCGCCACCAAGCAGGGCGCGGGCTCCACCTTTCTGCGGGAAACGGCGGAACGCGTCTACCGCGCGATCGGCGGAGACAACTTCGACGGCGCGCTCGCGGAAAGCCTCTTTTTATCGGTGGATAACGCGCACGCGCTCCATCCCAACCATCCCGAATTGTCCGATCCCACAAACCGGACGATGCCCGGGAAGGGCGTCGTGATCAAGCGGCACGCCAACCAGAACTATACGACGGACGCCCTCTCCGCCGCCATCGTCAAGGAGATCTTCGACCGCGCGGGAGTAAAGCATCAGGACTTCTACATGCGCTCCGACCTGCCCTGCGGCGGGACGCTGGGGGCGATCAGCTCTTCCCAGCTCTCCGTCCGTTCCTGTGACGTCGGGCTGGCGCAGCTCGCCATGCACTCTGCCGTCGAGACCTTCTGCCTGAAAGACTACGAAGAGATGAAGCGCGGGATCAAGGCGTTCTTCGGGAGCCGTTTTGCCGTACACGGATACGGCGAATACAGCCTTTCCTGATTTCCTTAAAAATTAACGAGATACGAAAAGCGATCCGCCCTCTTTGGGCGGATCGCTTTGTTTCAGACAGCGGAGATCAGGGAACGGGCAGGGGGACTTAAAAGCATTGCAAAAAAGCCTGCCGCCTCTGCCCTTTGGTGGGCAGAGGCGGCTTCTTTTATTTTCCACACATGTTCCGGAAAACGCCTGTTTTGCCAATTTTTAATATCACTGCGCTTTCAGCGCGCCGTAAAGCGCAGTCACGCCGTCCGCGACGGTCTTGAGCGCGCCCTCTTCAAACGGAGAGGGAACGCCCGCTTCCCGGACCAGTTCGGAGAAGCGCTCCGTCCCGCCCTTGCGGCAGAACGCGCAGTATTTTTCAAACGCCCCGTCATAATCTTTGCGGGAGGCGAGCAAAAACCCGAGCGCGACCGTCTGCGCCAGGCAGTAGTCGATATAGTAGAACGGCGACTCGTAAATGTGCATCTGATACTGCCAGCGCGTGCCCTCTTCCAGATAGGGAATGCCCTTCGTCGTGAGATAGGGGCGGTATTTTGCCTCCAGCCGATTCCACGTTTCCTTGCGTTCTGCGGGCGTAAGCGACGGATTGTCGTATACGATATGCTGGAACTCGTCCACCATACAGCCGTAGGGAATGAAGGTGAAGGAATCCAGAAGGTGCTTTAACTTGTACTTTTCGGCGTCGTCGAAGAAGAGGTCCATGTACTTCCAGCAAAAGAACTCCATGCTCATGGAATGGCACTCCGCCGTCTCCATGCCGCCCACCTGCAACTCCCAGTCTCCGGACTGAAACTGCATATCCATGGCGAAGCCGTGGCCGAATTCGTGCGTGACGACGTCCACGTCGCCGCTCGACCCGTTGAAGTTCGCCAGAATAAAGATCTGCTCGTATTTGGTGAATTCCGTGCAGTAGCCGCCGCCCCACTTGCCGTCGCGGGAGAGCACGTCGAACGCGCCCGCCGCCAGCATCTTATCCATGAATTTCCCCGTTTCGGGGCTCATTTTGCGGTACATCTCGCGCCCCGCTTCCAGAATGCCCTCCGCGGAGAGCTTGGGTTCGGGCTGTCCGCCGCCGAAATAGACGGCGTCGTCATACAGCATCACGCTTTCCCAGCCGAGCGCACGCGCGACTTCTTCTTTGATCCGCTTCGCCGCGGGAACGATATCCGCGAGCACATTGTCACGGAAAGTCTCCACCATTTCGCGGTCATAGTCGATCCGCCCCATGCGATAGTAGCCGAGCGCGGTATAGCTTCTGAGGCCCAGCTTCTTCGCCTGGCGGTCGCGCACCCTGACGAGCTGATCGTACAGATCGTCCAGCTCTGTGGCGTGTTCCGCCATGCCCCGCCCGAGCGCCTCCGCCGCGGCCCTGCGCACCGCGCGGTCGTCCGCCTGCATCTTGCCGCGGATGATGGGCATGGGTACTTTTTTCCCCTCCCAGTCGAACTGCATCTGACTCATCAGCGCGGAATACGCCGTGACAAGGCGGCTCTCCTCCTGTTCGTCGGCGATGATTTCGGGGCTGTGGGCTTTCCGCGCCAGCTCGTAATTCGCAAAGACCAGCAGATTGATGAAGGCTTCCGCCTCTTTCCGGTAGGGAGAGTCGAGGAGCGCGTTGGTAAACTGCAGATACGCGTCCTGCATCAGCGGCCCGACCTCGTCGTAATAATCCATTTCGGCCTTGTAGAACGCGTCCCGCGTATCCTGCGTATAGCGCGCGTTGCACAGCGAAGCCGCCGTATAAAAATCCACCATCGCGGGCTTGACCATTTTTTCGCGGATCTCCGCCAGGTCCTTTCCGCTCTTCGCCCCTCTGACGGCGTCCACCGCCGCCGCAATTTTCTCTTTCGTCTCCTCGAGCGTCACGCGCTCGTACCTGATTTCATTTACTTTCATGCCGTCTCCTTTACTTCCCCACGCAAAATTTGGAGAAGATTTCGTCAATGATATGTTCGCCCGCGGTCTTGCCCGAAATTTCACCCAGCGTTTCCCAGCCGGCGCGGAGATCCACCGCGATGAGATCGAGGGGAACGCTCCCCGCCTGATCCCTTGCCGCCGTCAATTTTTCCAGCGCGCGCTTCAACGCCGCGTAGTGCCGCTCTTCGGTGAGGAAATCGCCGTTGAGATCGATCCGATCGCCCAAAGCGCGCCGATAGAGAAGCTCTTTCAGCCGCCCGATGTTTTCACCCGTCGCCGCGGAGACCATCAGGTCGATCTCCTTCAGCTTCACCAGCCCCGAGAGGTCTGATTTATTATACACGACAATGCGGTTTTTATCCGCAATTTCGCCGAAGATCTGCCGGTCCTCCTCCGTCAGCGGCCTGGAACCGTCCAGCACGAACAGCACGAGATCGCTCTCCTCCAGCGCCCGCCTGGCGCGCGCGATGCCCACGCTCTCCACCTCGTTTTCCGTCTCGCGGATGCCCGCGGTGTCCGAAAGGAGAAAGCGCACGCCCTCGATCTCCATCGTGCCCTCCACCACGTCCCGCGTGGTGCCCGCCACGGAGGAGACGATCGCCTTGTCGTAATTCAAAAGCCGATTTAACAGAGAGCTCTTGCCCGTATTCGGGCGGCCTACGATCGCCACCTTCACGCCGTTTTTCAGCGAGCGCCCCGTGCGGTACGTGGCGATGAGCGCCTCGATCTCCGCACAGAGCGAAGAGAGCTTTTCCCTTACGGCGCCGAGCGCGGCGTCCTCCAGGTCCTCTTCGGGAAAGTCGATGTTCGCGTCGATCTGCGCCAGCACGTAAGTGAGCGCGTCCTGCATCTTCTCCACCCGGTTTTTCAGCCCCTCGCGGTAGAGATAGTACCCGGCTTTCACCTCTCCCTCGCTCTCGCTGCCGATCATGTCGATCAGCCCTTCCGCGGACGAAAGGGAGAGTTTTCCGTTTAAGAAGGCGCGCCTGGTGAACTCGCCGTTCGCAGCGGGGCGGCACCCCAGCGCGAGCGCGCGGCGCAGAATCCCCTGCGCGATCGCGACGCCGCCGTGACAGTGAAACTCCACCATGTTTTCCCCGGTATAGCTCTTGGGCGCGGCAAACCGGACGCACATGCCGAAATCCCTGAAGCTCCCCGCGTCGATCTCCCCCGTGTACATGCGATAGGGGACAAAATCTCTGACCTTCGTCCTTCCCGCCGGAAAAAACATCTGTTCCGCGACCGAAAGGGGCGATTCTCCGCTGATTCTGATGACGGCGACGCCTCCCGCCCCCAGGGGCGTGGAGATCGCCGCGATATTCTCGTAAAGCATAAATTTATTTTACCACTTCGGCAAAAAAAACGCAAAGAAAAAGAGGAGGTTTTGCAGCTTCCTCCTCTGTTCGGCTAATTTTCGCCCTGATTCTCCCCTTCTCCCTCGGTCGGCTTCAGGTCGGAAAACGGATCGCCCGGATCGTAATCCCCCTTCTGCGCGTATTCGCGGTAGGGATCGTCCGGCGGCGTCTGTGCGTAGGGGTTGACCCCGCCGTAGTACGTGCGGCGGTATTTGTTCTGCATGTACTCTTTATAATCGACCGGATCTTTTTTCCGCACGAGAAACACCATCAGTCCGGTGATATCCAGCAGAACGGAAAGGAGCGTATAGACCCAGAACGTCTCCGGGACCAGCCGCTTGAAGAAATCGAGATAAAGCGAGATGGAGAAGAACAGCGCGATGAGCGCAACAAAGGACGAGATCATCGAGAGCACGCTCGCGGCGGACGCGTAGGGTATCAGAAGTTCGCCGCCCGTCGCCGTGACGGGGACGGGAAGACTGCCGAACCCGCCCGCAGACATCAGATAGACGTGTTCTCCCGCGAAAAAGGCGCCGAGCGTGTCCGCATAGTACAGGCCGACCGCCGTCCCCATGAGCGCGAAATCGAGAAATTCCAGCAACATCACCCAGACGCCCATGTTTTTGACCTTCAGCCCGAACAGGTTGGCCTGCCCGGAGATCTTCCCCATGACATAGCGGTTGACGAAGGGAATCCAGGCGAGCCACGCCGTCTTGATCCCCTGGCGCCTGCCGATGGAAGTGAGCCCGACCGCCCACATCACGTGGAAGGCGAGCATCACCGCCAGAACCGCGGCGAAGATCCCGTATACTGCCCCGGCAGACATTTCCAGCCCGATATACTGCCCAAGTGAATCTTGTCCGATAAAAATTGTCATTTTGCCTCCGACGACGGATCTGTTCCGTCCTCATCATTATAATACGCCAAGATTGAAAAAGAATTAAAAGCCCCGCAAAAAAATCAGTATGCCCGCGCAAAATAGACGGTGTGCTCCGCGGGTTTTCCGCAGACCGCGCAGACGGTATCCACTTGTTCGCCCTCCGCGATCACGCGGGCGGATGCCGCCGTCTCCTCCTTGATCTTGTCCTCGCAGGCGCGGCAGCCGCACCATGCGGCCTTCACAAAGTGCCCTCTCTCCACGCCGTCCAGAATCTCCGCCACCGAGTGCGCCTCCGAGACCCTGCTGTCGCGCAGCGCCCTGGATTTTTCCAGCATGTTTTTCTGAATGGCCTTCAACAGATCCGCGACGGTATCCGCGAGGCCTTCCAGCGGGACGAACGCCTTTTCGTGCGTGTCCCTGCGCACGACGACCGCCTGGCTGTTCTCGATGTCCCGCGGGCCGATCTCGATGCGGACGGGCACGCCCTTCATTTCCCATTCGTTGAACTTCCAGCCGGGGCTCATCTCTCTGAGATCGGTCTCCGCGCGCACGTCGGCAGCAATCAGCTGCGCCGCTATCTCCTTCGCCTTCTCCGTCACGCCCTCTTTGTGCGCGGCGACGGGCACGACGATCGCCTGGACGGGCGCCACCATAGGGGGAAGCACCAGACCGCGCTCGTCCCCGTGCGCCATGATCAGCGCGCCGATCATGCGGGTGGAAGTGCCCCACGAAGTGGAGTACCCGTATTTCAGGACGCCGTCCTTATCCAGAAACTTCATATCGAACGACTTGGCGAAATTCTGTCCCAGATAGTGGGAAGTGCCCGCCTGCAAAGATTTTCCGTCCAGCATCATCGCCTCCATGCCGTACGTGGCGACCGCGCCCGCGAACTTTTCCTTTTCGGTCTTTCTCCCGGTGAATACGGGGATCGCCAGCACCTCTTCCGCGAACGCCTTGTAGACGTTCAGCATGCGGATGGTCTCCTCCATCGCCTCTTCCTCGGTGGCATGAACGGTGTGCCCTTCCTGCCACAAAAACTCGCTCGTGCGCAAAAAGGGGCGCGTGGTCTTCTCCCAGCGGACGACGTTCGCCCACTGATTGATCAGGATGGGAAGATCGCGGTAGCTCTTCATCCACTTGGAATACATTTCACAGATGATCGTCTCGGACGTGGGGCGCACGATCAGCGGCTCGTCCAGCTTTTTGCCGCCCGCATGCGTGACGACGGCGACTTCGGGCGCGAACCCCTCCACGTGCTCCGCCTCCCGCTTCAGATAGCTCTCGGGAATCAGCATGGGGAAATAGGCGTTTTTGACGCCCTCCGCCCGAAAGCGCTTATCCATCTCTCTCTGTATATTCTCCCAGATCCCATAGGCGTACGGGCGAATGACCATCGTTCCCTTGACGGGGCCGTAGTCGACAAGCTCGGTCTTGATGACGACGTCCGTATACCATTGGGGAAAATCCGCGGTGATATCCGCGATCTCTCTGACAAACTGTTTCTGTTCCATAGCGATATCTCCAATTACAAGTTGAATTAAAGTATATCATACTTCGGTAAAGTTTTCAAGAATTTTCACTCTTTTTCGGGGGCGCAGAGGCAAATAACTTGATTAAAATCCGAAATTATATTACAATAAGAACAGAAATTACTTTAAGGAGCGCTATTTATGAATCTCCGTCAGAAAACGGTGGACGCGGTCAGGATCCTCTCCGCAGAAGCCATCCAGCGGGCGAACTCCGGGCACCCGGGGCTTCCCCTCGGTTCCGCGCCCATCGGCGTCACGCTGTTTTACGATTTTTTGAAGTTCAGCCCTGAAAATCCCCGTTTTGAAAACAGGGACCGCTTTATTCTCTCGGCGGGGCACGGTTCCATGCTGAACTACGCCCTCCTCTATCTCTTCGGGTACGACCTTACGAAGGAAGATCTGATGAACTTCCGCCAATTCGGCTCCAAAACGCCCGGCCACCCCGAATACGGCCAGACGCCGGGGATCGAAACCACCACCGGGCCGCTCGGGCAGGGAATCGCAAACGCCGTCGGCATGGCGATCGCGGAGAGCTATCTCGCCGCGCGCTTCAACCGCGAAAACTTCCCCGTCGTCGACCACTACACTTACGCGCTCGTGGGTGACGGATGCCTGCAGGAAGGCATCGAAAACGAGGCGGCCTCCCTCGCGGGCACGCTGAAGCTGGGAAAGCTCATCGTCTTTTACGACGACAACGACATCACCATCGAGGGCAATACCGATATCGCCTTCCGCGAAGACGTGGGCAAGCGCCACGAGGCGCTGGGCTGGCAGGTCATCAAAGTGGCGGACGCGAACGACCTGAACGCCCTCCGCAGAGCGGTGAAACGGGCGAAGGCGGAACCCGAAAAGCCCTCGCTGATCATCTGCAAATCGGTCATCGGCTACGGATCCCCGCTCGCAGGCAGCGAAAGCTGCCACGGCGCGCCCCTCGGCGCGGACAATCTGCAAAAGACCAAGGACTATTTCGGCTGGACGGAGGCGCCCTTCGAGATCCCCGCCGAACTGCTCGCAGTCAGGCGCAGCGCCGTCCGCCGCGGCAGACAGGCGGAGCGAAGCTACGCGGCGCTCCTGGACGCGTACCGGGCGCAGTATCCCGCGCTGTATGAGGAATTCCGCGCGTTTATGGAAAACAGAAAGCCGGATTTCGCGGCGCACCCCGAGCTTTGGGCGTTCGACAAGGCGGACGCGACGCGCGGCACGAGCAGCACCGTCTTGAACCGCCTGGCAAAACTCATCCCCAACCTGATCGGCGGCTCCGCCGACCTCGGTCCCTCCAACAAATCCCGCATGAAGGAGCGCGGGGATTTTCTCCCCGAGGACAGGACGGGCTCCAACCTCCACTTCGGAATCCGCGAACACGCCATGGCGGCGATCGCAAACGGCATCTGCCTGCACGGCGGGCTGACCGTTTACTGCGCCACCTTCTTCGTGTTCTCCGATTATATGAAGAACGCCATGCGCCTTTCCGCGCTGATGAATCTTCCCGTAATTTACATTTTGACGCACGATTCCATCGGCGTGGGAGAGGACGGCCCCACGCACGAGCCGGTCGAACAGCTCGTGGGGTTGCGCAGCATCCCCAACATGAAGGTTTACCGCCCCTGCGACGGCAGGGAAACCGCCGCGGCGTGGATCTCCGCGCTGACAGGGACTTCCCCCACCGCGCTGGTGCTCTCCCGCCAGACGCTCCCCATGTTTGAAAATACGGGCGAAGGGGCGCTGAAAGGCGGCTATATCCTCTCCGATTCGGAGAAAAAGACGCCGGACGTCATTCTGATCGCGAGCGGCTCCGAGGTACAGCTCTGCATGGAGGCGCAGAAAAATCTGAAAGCGGATCACATCGACGCGCGCGTCGTATCAATGCCCTGCATCGAGGAATTCGAGAAGCAGAGCGCCGCTTACAGGGAGAGCGTTCTTCCCTCCGCCGTGCGCGCCCGCGTCTGCGTGGAAGCGGGCTCCCCTTACAGCTGGTACCGCTACGCGGGACTGGACGGCGAGATCGTCGGCATGACGACGTTCGGCGCGAGCGCCCCTGCCGAACAGCTCTTTTCCCACTTCGGCTTTACGGCGGAAAACGTCACGGCTGCCGCAAGGCGGGTTCTGAAATAAAAATCAACGCCCCCGAAATCTTTTCGGGGGCGTTTTTTATCCCTTCTGAAAATGAAACGGCGCGGACGAAACGCCCGCGCCGCTTAAATTCACCGCTCCCTATTGAAACGCAGAAACTTCTCCCGCGAAGAAGAGATCGGTGCTCGCGACGGGAGAGCTGTAATCCTCGTCATAGCCGATGACCAGGGCGGCGACTGCGCCCTCCGGCACCGCGACGGCATTCTGCCCCGCCGTCAGTTCGATCTGCTTTCGCTCCCATTTCCATGCGTGCGAATCCCGTTCGGTCGAAAGGGTATAGACGAGCAGCGCGCCGTCGATTTCCCCTTCCAGCGAGAGCGCGATTTCGCCCCCGTCAAAGGACGCCGACAGAAAATTGACCGGAAGCGCGGTATCGTTCAGGATATGCTCGAAAAAAAGCCCCACCGCAGGCGTCTGCTCATAATAATGCCCGTGTTCCAGCGAAGGCGCATAAGCGTAAAATACCTTCCCGGGGATCAGCTCGGTGCTCTTTTTGTGCGAGACGGAGGAAAACGCGTGGTCGGTCAGCCCGGAGACGAAGAGCATCGGGCGGGTGCTGTACGGCAGGTACGCGGTAGGATCGTAGACGGCGCGCCACGCCGCGCGGGCGGTCTCGCTCAGTCCGCTCAGCCCGGCGGTGTTCAGCCCCCACGAATCCGTATCCATGCTGCCGCAGCCGTATACGGGCGCAAACCCGCAGAACCGCTTATCCAGCCCGGACAAAATACACGTCAGATAGCCGCCCCAGCTGATCCCGGTCGCAACCGTTTTACCGCTGTCGACGTAAGAGAGCGAGCGCAGATAATTGTGCGCGAGGATCGCATTGCAGATATTCATATACGTCCAGGATCTGGAAAAAGCCGCTTCGTCCGTTCCGCAGCCGACAGAGCCCCAGCTCCCGTCACAGTAGAATTCCCTGTTCGGGACGAGATTCAGCGATGCGTCAAACATCTGCCCGCCGACGTCCAGCGCCAGCGCGACGTAGCCGCACCCGTTCCAGAACTTCACCCAGTCGGCAAAGGCGTTGCCGCCGCCCCCGTGCAGCAAAAGCACGGCGGGCCAGCCTGTCGACGGCGCGGTTCCCTGCGGTTTTCCCACCCAAAAAAACGCCCGATTGACGCGCGTATCGGCATAGGGCATCCCTTCGAGGAGAAATCCCTCGACCCCGTCCGTCTCGGCGACCTTTTCCACGGTTACTGTTTTTTCCTGCAGCAAATCAACGTCAAACATCCCGTTCATCTCCCGATCCGGCACCGTATAATCGTACTTGCGCTGCGGCTCGCCGCACGCGGACGAAAAAAACACGACGGCGCACAGCAAAGCACATAACAGTTTTTTCATCTTTTTTCCCTCTTCTTTTTTTCTAATATAACACAGTTTTTTCCGCTTGTCAATACAAAAAATAAAAATAGTTTACTTTTTCATCGACTTATAATCAAAATCAATCAATCCTTTCTGTAATTTTAACGTAAAAAATCGAACTTTGTTAAAAATAATCCCTGTTCGCGGCAAAGACATCGGCTACCGCATAACCGTCAGCCAAAATGCGGGCGCCGTCGTTTGTTTTCATGTCAAACAAGGCGGCAGCTTTCCGTCCCGTTTCAGCTCTTTTGCCCGAATCCCTCAGCGGTATTTTGTACCCGCGGTTCCGCCGGAGTTCAAAGAAGCGCTTTCTCTTGCCGCGCCTGCGCTTTCTCCCCGCAAATTTGCCGCGGAATTTATCTCCGGAGAACGCCCCGGCGAGAAGCCCTGTTTTGAACCCGAAAAACGATATTTCCGAATAAGCAGATCGGTAACAGGTTTTCAGATCGCCGGTACATAATAATCCACCCGCAAAGCGGGTGGTATTACATTTTCGGGCATAGCCCTTGTTCACTGGCATAACGCAAATGCGTTATGCCAGTCACGCATTTGTTACTTGCTGCCCGTAAACGGGTCTTTTCTGCGCTTTCCTTTCTTCTCCTTTGTCTTGCTCCACTTTCTTGATTGCTCTTTTTCCTTTTCTCTTTCCTTTTCTATCCTTGCTTTTCCTGCTCTTTTTTGTGCATCGGCAAAGCCTTTTTTAACCACGCCTCTATCGCGTGCTTTTCTTACACAAAAAAAACAACCTGCCTGGGCAGGTTGTTTTCCGACAGTTTCGTTATTCCGGCTTGGTCTCCAAGGTGAGATCGTAATCGCCGAGGTGCTTTACTTTGAACCCGTTTTTCTTGTATTCCTCATAGTTGAACGCCTCCAGCTCGTCGATCGCCAGCTTGTGGAATTCATAGAAGTTATGCCACCACTCGTAACCCGTGCCGAGCTCCGCGTTGAGATAGGCGTCCGCAATGTCGCAGCCCATCTGCGGAGCGACATAAAACGCGCCCATCGCCAGAACGTTGACGCCGTTTCCGGTAATTGCGCGCAGCGCCGCCGGAACGCTCTCCACCACGCCCGCGTGGACGTGCGGGCACTTGGACGCCGCGATATGGATCCCCATTCCGGTGCCGCAGAACAACAGCGCGCGCTCGAATTCCCCTTCGGAAATTTTACTCCCGACGCGCAGCCCCACTCTGTGGAACATGTTTTCGGTGTCGTTGGGATCGCTGTCCCTGGTGACGCCGAGGTCGGTGATCTTCCAGCCCTTTTTGGTCAGATGTTCGACGACCGCTTCCTTCAGCGGGAATCCCGCGAAATCCGCGCCGACCACCAGATACTTGTCTTTTACCGTCTTCATAACTTTTCCTCCGATCATTTTTTCAGCAATCCGCGCGAATTGTTTGCGCGAACTTATTTCGGTCTATTCTATTGTAACCCGTAAAAGAAGATTTGTCAACCCGTTCGTAAAAATTATCGGCGAATTTTTCCGCACCGGCCCGGCGAAATAAAAAAAACCGCCCGGCGGCGGATTCTCCCTTTAAAATTCAAAAAGCAATTAACACTGTTAACTGCTTCCTGAATAATATATGATAAGGGGGAAAATGATGAGCACTTTCAAGCAATCTGTTTCCCTGATTGCAGTAATACTATACCACATCCGGCGGGGGTTTGTAAAGCGTTTGAACCCCGTTTTTTTTATTTTTTGAAAAAATTTTCAAAAAATTTTTTCACTTTTTATTTGCCGGGAGAAAAAAGTTTTTCGCAATGGCGAGGATGCCGCCCAGGGCGGAAAACACGCCCGCCAGAATCGCCCCGACGTTCAGCGCAAAGACGAGCGCCTCCGAATCTCCGGTAAGCTGATCGCCGATGAACAGCGTGGAAAGCTCCGGCATCAGAAACAGAAGGACGGCGGAGACGACGAAACAGAGAAACGCCGCTGCGCACATTCCCTTGCTCTTTGCAAAGAACGCGAGCGCGCCGCCCGCAAGCGGCAGAAAATACGCGATAAACGCCAGGATATTGAAGTGAAATACCCACGTTTTGAGAGCGCCAGTCCCGCGCGCGTATCCGAATACGACCTGCGCGCCCGTATAGGTGTAATCCTTTTTCAGAACCGTCGTGGAAACGGCGTCCGCAAAGATCAGAAATACGGCGGTGAGCGCAAAAGCGGCGGAAACCGCTCCCAACAGAACGGAAATTGTTTTCAGCGTTTTCTTTTTCATTTTTCGACTCCTTTTCTTTCGGCAATCCGCACCGCCAGCGCGCACCCGCCCCCGACGAGGGAGCAGATGAGGGGCAGCAGCCAGAACAGCGACGCCGTCACGATCAGCGTAACGGCCCCCGTTTCCGCGAGATCGAGCGCGTTTTTGAGAAACGTACCGTACCCGGCGGGGATCAGAACGACGGACAGCGCGGAGAGCAGCGCTCCCAGCCCGAACAGCGCGACGGATACCCAGCCGAACGCCCTGCTTTTTCCCTCCGCAAAGCTGAACGCCCCGCCGACGAGCGGCAGCAGGAGCGACAGAAACAGCGGGAAGTTAAATGCGAACACGGGCGCGGTGGCAGACGATCCGTACGGATATTCCCCCGTCACCGTGCGGCTCGCCCCGAAAACGGCTTCGTACAAGCGGAACGACCAGTTCAGGCTGACGTCCCCTCCGTCGCCGACGGCTACCGTCACTGCCGGCAGAAAGAGCGCAAATACCGCCGCGACGCCGAGGACGAGCGACGCCCATTTCAAAATATCTTTCACAACTTTATTCATAGCGTTCCCCGAAAAAAAGCGCCCGGGAACTTCTGATCCGGGCGCGGTTTGTTACTCTCCTTTAAACGGAAGCAGGTCTACGATTCTCGCGCGCTTGATGGCGCTGGCAAGAACGCGCTGGTGCTTCGCGCAGACGCCCGTCATTCTGCGGGGTAAAATTTTGCCCTTTTCCGTCACGTACTTTTTCAGCGTGTTGACGTCTTTATAATCGATCGCGTCGATCTTATTCTGGCAAAAAGCGCACACCTTTCTTCTCGGCGTTCTCTTCATGACCTTTTTCACTGCTTTTTCTTCCATGATTCTTCTCCTTAACTTCGTTAAAACGGCAGCTGATCGTCGTCGTCAAGCTGTTCGAGCACAGGGCGTTCCCGCTTGACGGCAGGCGCGTCGTCATACGAACGGTCTTCCCCGCTGCCCTTCGGCGTCAGAAATTCCACTTCGTCCGCGACGATATCCGTTACCGTGCGTTTGATCCCTTCCTTGTCCTCGTAAGAGCGGTTCTGCAGACTGCCGACCACCGCGACTTTGTTGCCCTTTTTCAGGTATCTGCCGCAGTTTTCAGCCTGTCCGCGCCAGACGGTGATGTTGAAAAAATCCGTCTCGCGGTTTCCGTCCGCATTCGCAAATCTCCTCGTCACAGCGATGGAGAAACGGCAGAACGCGACGCCGCTGCCCGTCTCCGACAGTTCGGGATCCCTTGTCAAATTGCCGATTAAAACTACCTTATTCATCGCCCGCTCCCGCTTACAGCTTCGTAATGAGACGCCTTAAAACGCCGTCCGTAATGCCGACGACGCGCTTTAACTCCTGCACGAACGCAGGCGCCGCCTCGAACGTCATAACGACGTAAAAGCCCTCGGATTTGTACTGAATGGGGTACTGCAGTTTCTTCATGCCCCAAACGTCCGTCTTCTCCACGGTGCCGCCGTTTGCGGCGACTAGATCCTCGAACTTTTTGACGAGCGCATCTCTTGCTTCCTCTTCGAGCGCAGGGTCTAAGATGTAAAGCATTTCGTATTTCGTCATTTTATTTACCTCCCGGTCTTATTCGGATTGCGTTATTGCGCGCAATCAAGGTCTCTTTAATATAACAGATTTGAATTATTTTGTCAATTGATTTCAGCAGATTCGCGATATTTTCGCCATTTTTACGCTGTCAGAATCGTATTCCATACCGAAGAGGGGATCTTGCCGACGAGCGTTACGAGCTCGGAGATCGTAAGGTCGCGGATCTTTTCATCCGGCTGGTTCGCGCCAGCCGGGTCGACGGTTCCGAGGAGCCCGATCTCCCACAGCGATTCGAGCGGCACGTTGTTGAACATCGCGGCGGCGGCTTCGACGCGCTCGTTCACCTTCACGAGGGGAACGGATTCCGCCGAACGGTAGGTCTGCGTCTCCTTGTCGTAATCGTACAGCAAAAAGAGCCAGATGTTAGACTGACCGCTCAAACGGTAAACGGTCTCTCCCGCGGACGGGTTCTCCTTTTTGGTATAATTGCCTTCGGCGTCCCGCACGTATGTATCGTGCAAGGAATACGTTCCCGCTTCTTTTTCCACAAACACGGTGATCTCGTCCGCAAAGACGTCCGTCAGGGTCAGCGCGGAGAGCACGTCCCCGATATTTTTGAGGTTCGCACCCTTCTCGTAGAGCGCCGCGATGATGGGGTTCTGCGCCGCGAGCTCCTCGCCGAGGATCTCTTTCAGCTTCACCTCTTCGACGCGGCTGCCGAGCTCTCCCACCGTCACGGGGACCTTTTCGCCGTTCTCCGTGCGGTAGCAGATGGCGTAAAGAATGCTCCCCTCCGTCAGGTCTTTGCCCAGGACGGATTCCAAAGTCACCCCGTCCACTGTGCTCTGAATTTTCGCACTGTCGCCGAGATCGCCCACCGTCAGATCGGCAAACGAAACAAGAAAACTCCCCTCCGGAATCTCCACCATATCGCCCAAAACCAGCGTATCCAGGCGTTCGCCGATCTGCGAGACGGTGGTCTTACCGCCGTCCGGCATGGTGAAGAGCGCCGTCAGAATTTTATTGTTCTGGCTGCCGCCCAGAATATCCTCCAGCGCGATGTCGTCGATCATATTCTGCACGGCGTTCGGTTCGCCGAGCTCCCCGATCGTCATGTCCGCCATGCTTTTCAGCGGCGTGTCTCCGACGTCGATCAGCTCGCCGATCTTCAGGCTGTCCACGCGGTCGGTAAGCCCCCCGACCGTAGTCTCTTTCTGCTCTCCGTTTTCCGTATAATAACAGATTTTGTATAAGACGGAATCGGGCGCGGGCTCCAAGACGTCCGCCAGCGCGATGTTTTTGATTTCCTGCGAAATGGTGCTGCCGTCCCTGAGTTCCCCGACCGTCAGCTCCGCCATGCTTTTCAGCGGCGTGTTTTCGATGTCCGTCACAATGTCGCCGAGGGCGATCGCGTCGATGCGCGCGGTGATCTCCGTCTGGATCTCGCCGATCGAGAGCTCGTCTTCCCCCTCCCCGATGATCTTGACGAACAAATCGTTGTCGATGTGAATGTCGAGATCGGAGAGCTTCAAAGTATCCACCTTGTCGGTGAGCGACTGGGCGATGTCGTTGATCGCCCAGTCCCGCTCGAGGATCTTATCCACGAGCGTTTCCTCTCCGGAAGCGTCTGCAAAGAGCCTGATGCCGAAATCGTCCTGCAGATCTCCCAGCGTCATCTCGTTGAAATTGAGCCGCGCGGAAAGCTCCGTCATCGCCTCCGTGATGGGGAGATTCGCGATGCTGTCCGCACTGTCCGCGTCGAAGAGCGGCATTTCGGGAAGGGAAAATTCCAGAATCGTCGAAAGACTCGCGAGCGAAGCGGTGATCTGAAAGATCTCGTTGAAGTTTGCCCCCAGATCGGAAAGGGAAGCCGCCTTTAATTTATCATGATCGATCGTAAGGAGATCGGACAGCTTGCCGCTCCCGATCTGATAATTTTCGAGCTCGTCGATCTTTGTCTCGATGATGGGGAAAAGCGCTTCGATCTCCCCCACGCTCTGATTGCTCAGCGAGCCGACGAAGGCGATCGCCTCCTCGACGGTCTTTCCGCGGAGTTCCTCTCCCACGACGTCCTCTCCCAGCCGGGCGATGTCCGCGATCTGCCCCACCGTCACGGATTTATAGGCGATGACGCCCGCCCCCGCGACGCCGGCGATGCCCAGGACCATCCCCAGGATGACCAACAGAATCCCTTTTAAAATTTTACCGAACATAACTTCTCCTTTTCCTGAAATTTCCTGTCATCGGAAATGTTTTCCCTTTATCAGAACTTATTATAGCGCGTAACGCGCCGATTGTCAAATTATTGCGTCGTCTTCCTCGCCGATTGCGAGCTGTTCGGGGTATTCGCCGCCCAAATCCGCTACCGAACGCAGCTTTCTCTCGATGGTGCGCGTTTTCTTCGCCGCTCCCTCGATGGTATCCTGCGCTTCCTGCAATTTTTTCTGCGTCTTCTCGAGGATCGCCGCAAACTTGTAAAACTCCGCCTTGAACACGGAGAGCAGCTGCCAAAGCTCGCTCGAGCGCCGTTCGATGGCGAGCGTTTTAAACCCCGTCTGCAGGCTGTTCAGCAGCGCGCCGAGATTGGTCGGGCCGCACGCCATGATGCGCTTTTTCTGCAAATAGGAGGCGAGTTCCGCGTTTTTCAGCGTCTCCGCGTAGAGTCCCTCCAGCGGGAGATAGAGAATGGCGAAATCGGTGGTCCGCGGCGGGCGTATGTATTTATCCGCAATGGAATCCGCCTGCCTGCGCACGGCGGCGGCAAGCCCTTTGACCGCCTTTTCGTTGGCGGCGGGGTCGTTTTCCGTCTCCGAGAGACGGAGATACTCCTCGATGGGAAACTTGCTGTCGATGGGAAGAAGCGTCTCCCCATCGTCCTTGCCGGGCAGAACGACCGCGAAATCCACGAACGCGTCGACGCGCGGATCCACGCGCACGTTGCGGCGGTACTGTTCGGGGGAAAGCATCTGCTCCAAAAGCGTTCCCAGCTGCGTCTCTCCCCAGGTGCCGCGCAGCTTGACGTTGGTGAATACCTTTTTGATGTCGCCCACGTTTTCCGCCAGCCGGCGGACTTCGCCGATCCCCTTCGACACCTGATCGAGATGGTCGGAGACCGCCTGAAAGGAGGTGGAAAGCCGATTCTCGAGCGTGGTCTGCAGCTTTTCCTCCACGATGCGGCGCATTTCCTCCAGCTGTTTTTCGTTGCGTTCGTTGAGATACCGCAGGTTCTCGTTCATTTCCCGCCGCACGGTCTCTATCCGGTTCTCGCTCCGCGCCGCCGTCTCCGCGACCCGCCGCTCCAGATCGTCCGCCTTTTCCCGCTGCGCGCGGTAAATCCGGTCCATCGTGCCGACGAGCCGTTCGTTCTGTTCGGAAAAGCCGCGCCGCAGCTCCTCTCCGTTTCCGCGTTTATCCTTTTTCAGCAGCAACACAATCAGCAATATGACCGCGAGCGCGCTCAGCGCGGCGGCTATGATTTCAAACGGCATAAGTCCTCCTTTGCCTGCACGAGCAGGCTCTCTTTCGCGTTCTTTGCGGGCTCCGCCAGCGCAAGATCCATCAGCCTTTCGATTTCCGCCTTCACTTCTGCGCCCGAAAAGCCCAACGCAGCGAGATCCGCCCCATTTACCGCCAGCTCTTTCGGGGAAAAGGGAACGCCCTGCCGCTTCATCGCCCCGAAAATTTCCGTCCAGCGGGCGACGGCGGGAGCGACGGACGGATCGTCCTTGCACGCCGCGTAATCCGCCTGCTTCAGCGCCATCAGATCCCAAAAGACATCCGCATTGTCGCGGATCGCCCGCCGCACTTTGCTCTCCCGCATTTTTCCGTCCAGATCGAGCATGTGAAGCGCAGTCAGCCGCGCGGTATGCCGGCAGACGGCGCGCGGGGCTTTCAGGCGCGTTAAAATTTCCTCCGCGATGCGGGCGCCGCGTTCGGCGTGCCCGTAAAACCGCCCCGTCTCCAGATAGCAGGCGGGTTTTCCCACGTCGTGCAGAAGGGCGGCCAGCCGGATATGCGGCGGCGCGTACAGCACTGCGCGGAAGGAGTGATCCAGCACGTCGTACGCGTGGAAATCCGCGCGCTGCGCCATTCCCCGCCCCGCGGCGAGTTCGGGGAACAACAGCGCAAAGACGCCGATTTCTTCGCACAGAACAAGCCCCCGCAGGGCGCCGTCCGCCGGAGAAAAGGGATACCGCTCGGGCGCGGCGAGGATTTTCAGCAACTCTGCGTAAATCCGTTCGGCGGCGATATCGCGGATATTCTCCGCATAACGCCGCGCGCCCGCCAGCGTATCCGCGGAGGGCGTAAATCCCAGCTCGGCGGCGAAACGGCACAGGCGCAGCAGGCGCAGCCCGTCCGAAGCAAAGACCTCCCCGGGGGCGCGGCAGGTCTCGAGCGATTTTCTTTCGATCGCCGCCCTCCCGCCGAGCGGATCTTCCCACGTACCGCGCGCGAGGTCGTAATAGACGGCGTTGCAGGTAAAATCCCGGCGGCGCGCATCCTCCGCGAGATCGGACGTCCGCTCCACCGAGACGGGCGCGTGCCCGCCGCCGGGGGCATAGCGTTCGCGCCGGAAGGAAGTAAATTCAAAGGACGCGCCGCTTCCGTCCGTAAACAGCAGCGTCTCCGTCCGCGGATATTCCGCCTTTACGGTGAACCCCGCGGAGAGGACGGCCGCTTTCATCTCATTTACGGAAAGGTCCCCCGCGAGATCGGTATCCGCGCTTTCCGCAAGCCCTAAAAGCGCGTTCCGGACGCATCCCCCCACCGCGTAAAGCGGGGAAGAAAGGTTCAGATTTTTTAATTTTTCGGAGAAAAACGGTTTCATATAAAAATATTATATCATAAAAGTTGAATTTTTTTATCATTTGTAGTAAAATTGTAATGTTGAATTTTAAAAAGACGTACGCGCGCGGGCGGCGGCTTTTCTCATAAAAGCCGCCCGTAAGGGAAAACCTTACGCGCTTTCCCCGCAATCATTACGCAAAGGAACGGCATGCTGGATATCATTGTAAATCCCCTCGCGGGAGGGAAGAAGGGCAAGGTGATGAAGAAGAACCTCGCCGCCGCGAAAGAGCGGTTAGACGCCCGCGGCGTCCCCTACCGCCTGCACTTTACCGAATATGAAAAACATGCGATCAGCCTGACCGAACAGATCATCGACGACGGCGCGACGGACGTCGTCGCGATGGGCGGCGACGGCACTTTGAATGAAGTTTTAAACGGTTTAAAAGAGTTCGACCGCGTCCGCTTCGGCCTGATCCCCTGCGGAACGGGCAACGACTTCGCCGCGGCGGCGCATATCCCGACGGATATCGCCGCGGCAATCGATTTGATCGTCGACGGCGAAGCGAAATACACCGACTTCATGCAGCTGCCGAACCTGCGCGGCATCAACATCATCGGCATGGGGATCGACGTCTCCGTTCTGGAACGCTATGCCAAATTGAAGCGCAAAAATAAATTCGGCTATACGAGAAGTCTCATCTCCGCGCTCATGCACATGAAATTTTACGATTTCACCGCAAGGACGGCAGAGGGAGAGACGCATTACCGCTCTCTGCTTGCAAACGTCTGCAACGGCCAGATGTACGGCGGGGGGCTCGCCATCTGCCCCGATGCGGACATAGCGGACGGCAGGCTGGAATTCGTCGCCGCCTGCGATATCGCAAAGCGACAGGTCCCCGGCCTGCTCCTGAAACTGAAAAAGGGAAAAATCCTCGAGCAGCCCTGCATCCGGCATTTCCCCATCGAAGAGATCGAGATCATTCCTGAGTTTCCCATGGTCATCAACATCGACGGCGAACTCTACCGCGACGTGGAGTTCAAATTGAAACTGGTGAAGAACACGCTGAAAATGTATCGGTAAGGACGGCGCCGCCGTTCTTTTTTTTCCGCCGATCAGAGCCCGAACCGAACGGTCCGGGCTCTCTTTTTTCAATCGCTCTGCGCCTGCTCCAAGGCAAATTGCCCGCGAAGCGAATCGGCAGAACGGCCGAAGATCCTTTTGCCGCTCTAGCGCGCCGGGTTCTGCCGGTCGCTTTTTTCCGTTTCCCGATAAACCGCAAAACGCCAAGGGCGGGAAAAAATTATCAGACGAAAAAAGCGCGATTTCTTCGGCCGGACGGCTAGAAGACGGGCGCAGTCAGTTGTTTATAAGTCGGAGCGAGCACCCTTTTTCATCCTCCGCTCAATCAAAACCACCGGTTGAACCGGTGGTTTTGATATACTCTATACGGGAAAACTGCCGGCTGCCCCGTCAACGGGTGCCGTATATCTCATAGCTCATAGCTTCTTATTGCCCTGCTCCCCTGTAAAACAGCTTTCTCTTATCCCTTTGCAGCTTTCATCGATGATTGTCTTATTATTTTTATCTCTTCTCCGGTAAAACCGGGGGAGTTATCAAGCGAATGTGTTATAAAAAGAAAAGCACGCGATCGAGGCGTGGTTAAAAAAAGTCTTTGCCGATGCACAAAAAAAGAAGGAAAAGCAAGGAGAGAAAAGGAAAAAGAGCAATTAAGAAAGCGGAGCAGGACAAAGGAGAAGAAAGGAAAACGCAGAAAAGACCCGTTTACGGGCAGCAAGTTACAAATGCGTGACTGGCAGGTCAATCATAAGCGCACTTGTGCGCCGCCTGTTTCGATTAGGGCTATGCCCGAAAATGTAATACCACCCGCCTTGCGGGTGGATTATTATTCCGTATAAAGAAAGCCGAAAAGCCTTCGCTTTCCGGCAAAATTCTATTCCACCTCCGTGATTTCCTGTCCGAACCGATAATTGACCGTGTTCATCTTTTCCATCCAGGCGCGCGTTTTCAGCGTCTCGAACGGACCCGTGCCGTAGCCGCCGCCGATATCGTTGTTCCACAGCCACTCGGGCGTCGGCCAGAAACAGACCTTGGGGCGGACTGCCCGGTAAAAGCGCTCGGTCACGCCCTGCTGACCGTGATGCGCCATCTGCACGACGTTGCACCGGATTTCGTTCGGGAACTCCTTTAAGATCTTCTCTTCCGCGCGCCAATCCATGTCGCCCAGAAACAGAATGCTCTCTCCGCGTGTGTCCACGCGGTAAACCACGCTGGAAGGGTTCAGCGTTTCTCCCACGGCGCTGCCGTCCGACAGGGGCAGAACGCGGAAATGCCCCGCCGCGATCGCCTTTCCCTTTTCCGGGCGGACGACGGGAACGCCGCGCGCCGCGATCGCCCGCTCGAGGTCGGCGACCCGCGCCTTGCGGTTTTCGTTCCGCTCCACCCGTTCGATGTAATCCAGGGGCGGGAACCGATAGACGATCGAGCCGACCGCGATCTTCCCGCGCTCCAATGTCTCGATCAGCCCTTCGATGTGATCAAAATGCCCGTGCGTCAGAAACCACATATCCACCCTGCCGCCCAGCGAAAGCAGGAGGGTTTCCAGCTCGTCCGCTTCCGCCTGCGTACCGCTGTCCACCGCGATGACGTCTCCCTCTCCCGCGAGCACGAATCCCATGCACTGGAGGGGCGTCACCGAAGGCAGCATGTAAAGTTTGTCGCCGTTAAATAATTTTTCCATTTTCAAAACGCTCCTTATAACGGCATCCCCGCGCTTCTAAAAGCGGCGGGGATGAACGTCACTTTTTCCTGATCTCCACTTTGCCGTCGGCAAAGGGAATTGTAACGGCGATTCTGCCGTTCTCCTCGGTATAATCGACCGTTTTCCCCGCATACTCCACGGTAAACGCGAAATCCGGCCGCGCGAGGAGCACCTTTACGCTTTTATCCGATGTCTCCTTTATGTTGGACAGCTGGACGAAATATTTTCCAACGGAGAGATCGTACAGGACGCCGCCGAACATGAGATTCTCCATTCGCCAATAGTCGAGCGCCGCCGGGAAATTGGGTTCCACCGTCAGCGTGCCGTCCGGTCGGGGATCCAGCCCGAAAAACGCATCCGGCACGCTTGTCAGAAGCAGCGCGGCCTCCAGAAATTCGCAGTCGATGCCGATCGGCCCCTCGTTGTCGCCGTCCGCGACGCCGTCTCCGTCCTTATCGTAATTGCCCTGCATGCCGATGCCGAGTTGGTTGAAATACGCCCGGTAAAATTCCGTTCCCGTGCCGCCCGCTTCGCGCACTTTCAGATAAAACGCCTCGATTCCCTTCAGCCGTTCAAACGCGTTGTCCGCGCCCAGAACGCGGGAACGCGCCGTCAGATCATAGTAGCTGGTCTGCATCACCGCGCCGCCGTCGCGCACGCCCACTTCCCAGTGAGACGCCTGCCCGACCGCCCAGATCCCGTCCGTGGCATTGTGTTTGGTGGTGAAGCGGGGCGCGAATTCATATTTGTAGATATCCGCTCCCGCGGAATCGTCCCCTTCGATTTCGCGCGCGCCCGAAACCCACTCCATGATCTTTTCCGCCTGTTCCGCCGACGCGATGCCGTCCGTCACAGTCTGCAGATTGAACATCAGAAAACCGTAATCCATCTTGCGGTCGGTGACGCCTTCTCCGTCCGCGGTGTCGTAGTACCCCGCGAAGAAACGCCCCTTCTCCTCGTCCCAGAAGACAGAGCGCATGCGCTCTTCGCACAGCGCGATCTTTTCCCGCAGGCTCTCCGCCGTCTCTTCATAGCGGACGACGGTCTTCATATCCTTTCCCAGAACGGTGACCGCGGGAACTTCCACCCCGCACGCCTCCGCCATTTCCTCCAGATAAAGCATGCCGACGAGCGCCTGATGAAAGGAGAGATTCGCGTATAAATTGACGTTGGGGAAGGAAATCGCATCCCAGAACCCGTCGCCGATCCCCACGCCGGTCGCAGCCGTTCCGCCGTTGAAGTGACCGACGAGATAGCGGTTGTCGATCAGCCCGGAGGCGCCGTCCAGGCAGGTGAGGTAAAACTGCATCGCGCCGCGCGCGACGGGCAGCACTTCCGCCAGCAGCGCCCTGTCCTGCGTGTAGGAAAGATAATGCTTCGCCGCGGATATGTACTGTCCGCAGTTATCCGAAAAGCGGTCGTCGAAATCCCCGCGGATGAAGTTAAAATCCAGCTTCCCGCGGAACGTACTGCCCTCTTTCGCTTTCAGCACGAATTTCAGGCGGGTGATCATGTTCGGCACGGAGACGTTTCTCCCCCACTTTTCATTCAGGAACATATTGAGGAAAGTCCCCTGCCAGGTTCCCTCCGCCTCTTCGAACGAAGGCGCGACGGAGGCGTACTCCGAATAGCGGACGCATTGATCCGCCGGCCAGTTCTCCCCGTCCCGTTCCGTCTGGAAATAGACGTAGAGATCGTCGAGCGCGGAAGCGTCCCCTTCCGTCAGCTCCAGCTTCCACGAAAAATGCAGGAAGGGATTATAAAAGGCGTTCGTGCCCTTGCCGTCGCGGATCAGGGGAGAAAGCAGGACGATCTCGTCCGCCGCGGAAGAAGTCTCCGCTCTGAGATAGTGCTCAATCCCGCTGCCGTCGAACGTGACGGTGGAAGGCGCGTCATACGTGGAGAGAACCGTGCCCGATTCCCCCGTCCATCCGTTCACGCCCTTGGAAAACTCCTCGCCGAAGCTGTTCTTGTTGTTGTGCGTATAATTGGGAAATGCCCAGCCCTGCCCCCAGTCGGAAGCGGTCACGCCCGCGGATGTCGAGATATATCCCTGGCGGTCCTGCACGGACATATAGTCCAGCCGCAGCCAGTCTTCCACCCAGCGGTTGGTGGCGTAGTGATCGGTGAGATTTTCGGGAGAAGCATCCCAGAAGCTGCCGATCATCGCTTCCCATTCCTTCCACACGGGCTGTCCCGCACCGACCGGGAACGAATGGATGCGGAATTCGTTATAACGCATGTGCCGGACAAAAAACTCGTTCAGAAATGCGTCCAGCGTGTTATCCGAGCTGTAAAAATGCAGCAAATTATCATAAGAAACGTGCGCGGCCTCATACTCGTACAGGGGCTCCGACGGCGCGCAGGCGCCGAACATCAGCGCCGCGCTGAGCACCACGGGCAAAATGCGTTTGATCCCTCTCATCTCTCCTCCTCGTTACGCGCGCTTTTCCAGCTCCACGATATTGTCGTTCGACGCGCCCGCCGCATGCAGCTGCGCGAAGAAATCCCGCGTGAAGTTGACATAGCCAAGTTTCAGGTAATACGTATAGCCGAACGGCTCGTAATTCGGCATGGTAAACACGCCCAGCGGCGCCGTGTATGTGCAGGCTCCCGCCTGGGCGGGAATGACGCCGATGTCGCCGATATCCACCGAATACGCGTTTCTGCCGACCAGCATCGTCTCCACGTCCGGCACGTAGAGCCCTACGCCCCAGTCGTCCTCGTTCAACCAGGCGATCCAGTTCTCGGTCGCCCGGAAGCGGTTGTCCTTGCCCGCATTTGCCCAGAAGCCCAGATTGTCGATGGTCTCGTAGCTCTCTTCCATCCACGGCCGGTCGCCGCGGTAAGTGGCCAGCCGGCCCAGCGGCGTGATCCCGTAAAAGGCGGGGAGCTCCTGATCGCGTTTGTGGTCATGCACATAGCCCGAGAAATCGATCATCCGGTTGTCCACTTCGATGTATTCGCCGTGCACGCTGTCTTCGAGCAGGCGGTACGTGTTTTCCATATAGAAAGGCGTCAGGCTGCCGTTTTTCGCCCAGTCCATGGGGCGGGATTTGATATAGATCGTGTTTTCCGTCGACTGAACGTCGATCAGGCGGGAGAAATTTTCGTATCGATCCCCCCCCTGTACGGGGTTGTAGGGCCATTGCACCGCCGGGGTCGCGCTGTTGCCGTCGTGATCGAAGTATCCGCATATATAGTCGTCTTTCGGTTCGGCGATGGAGTCCCCCCGCGTACCGTAAAAGGACTGCTGCACCAAACGCCCGGTATCGTGCGCGTTGATGAGGTTGACGTCGTCCTGGAGATACACGGTCTCTCTTGCCCGGTCTCCCACGTATCCGTTGTTTTGCAGATCCGCCGAGAAGCTGATGTTCTCATTGACGGAAGAGAGCCAGTTGATCGCTCCGCCCGACTTGAGCGTAATGCCGAGTTTCACATAAGAGCCCTGCAGAAAGAGCTGCATGTTCTCTTCCAGCGCGGAGGGATCTTGAAAATCCACCAGGGAAAAATCCACCGCGTGTTCCGCGATCTCCATCTTATTGAGGCGGAACGCGCCGCCCGTGTTTCCCACGCATCGGAATTCGATCCTGCTCAGCGTCTTGTCATAGAGATACTCGCCGTAATAGTCGATGATCTGGCGGAATTCGCTGTCTTCCGGCGCGAGATAGAAGCGCTCTTCAAAGCCATTTTCAGGATTCCCCTGCTCTGCGAAGTAAAACGTGGAATCCAGCCCGCAGGCAGATTCGTAATCCAGCAGAATGTAGTTGTTCGCTCCTATATCTTCATTGATTTCCAGCGTATACGTCTCTCCCAAAGCGAATTCCTTTTCCGCGCCCTCCGTCCAGAGATCGGAAAACACGGCGTCCGGGACGGGAATTTTCGGCGTTTCTTCGCCGGGGCCGCAGGCGGCGGCGCTCGAGAGCGCAAAGACGCAGCCCACAGCCACGCTGATCCATTGTTTCAGCTTCATGATTACCTTCCTTTTTATCCTTTGAGCCCGCCGATCTTGATGCCGCCGATCATTTGTTTCTGGAAGCACAAAAACAGCAGGAGCGGGACCAGGGAGACGACCACGCACATCGCCATCAGCTGGTTCTGCATGTTGGAGGACTCTCCCGTATTTTTCACATAATTGAAATAAAACGCCAAAGCGATCGTAAACTGACTCTCGTTTTCGCCGAGATAGAGGAGCGGTCCCTGGAAATCCATCCAAAGCCCCATTGCCATGCCGATCGCCATGTATAAAAACACGTTGAAGCAAAGCGGGAAGACGATGCGGAAAAAGATCTGATACTCGTTCGCGCCGTCAATGCGCGCGGCGTTGTCCATATCCTTGGGAATACCGCGCATGAACTGAATCACCAGAAAGATGTTCAGCGCGCCGCCGCCCCAGAAGGCGCCGATCCACTGGGAGGAGAGATTCCCCACCAGCCCGAACTGCGAATAGAGGAAATACTGCGGGACCATCAGCACGGCGCTGGGCAGCAGCACGGTGGACATGATGAACCCGAACATGAATTTTTTCCCCTTGAAGCGGTGCCGCGCCAAAGGATACGCGCAGAAGCACGCGGAGAACGGCGCGAAGAAGCCGTTGATCAGCACGACCTGCAGCGTATTTAAAATATACTTCCAGTACGCTCCCACGATCGAATAATTCGAGATCTGAAAATTCCGCGGGAAAAAGTGCGGATCTCCCACCAGGAGCTCTCCGGCCGTCATCAGGCTCTTGTTCACCATAAACAGATACGGGAACATGAAAAATACGATCAGAATGACCGCCACCGCGTATTTGGCGGCGAGATAGCCGGCGCGCCTCTTTTTGGCCTGTTTTTTGGACAGGGCGCGTTCCTGTTCGGGCGTAAGCTGTAAATTCATCTCTTGTTTCATCAGGAATCCTCCCCGTACTGCACCCATCCGCCCAGCTTGAACATCAGAAGCGTCAAAAGCCCGATGATCAGAAATAAAATCCACGACATCGCGCAGGCGAGCCCCTGCGTGCCGCCCGGCTCGGAGACCGAATCAAAGGCGATCCGATAGATGCGGACCACGATGAAATTCAGGGAGTCATCCACACCCGCTCCGTAGTTCGCATAGGTGCCGAAAATCTGCAGCCCTCCGATCATGGAAGTGACCGCGTTGTAGAACAAAATAGGCGTAGACATGGGCAGAGTGATGTGGAACAGACTGCTGAAGTAGCCCGCGCCGTCGATTTTTGCCGCCTCGTAGAGGTCGGGAGAAATGTTGCCGAACGCGGCCAGCCACATGATCATGCCGCCGCCAAGCCCCCAGAGCCCGGTGAACAGCAGCGTCGGGAGGGAACTTTCCCCCTGAGAGAAAAAGGGCAGCGGTTTTCCGCCCAGATTCATGATCCAGGTATTGATCAGCCCGTTCATCGACAGGTCGGAGACGTTCGCGGCGAACGCGTCCGTCCAGATAAATCCCGCCGCGATGCCCGGAATGATACAGGGAAGATAACACAACACGCGGATCACGCGGATCCCGGGGATCTCGCTCTTCAAAAAGAGCGCCAGAATATAGGAGAGCGTGAGCGAGATCGCAAGGCTTCCCAGCACATAGAGAAAGGTGACCTTCATGGAATGGAAAAAGGCTTCTCCCCAGTCCCCGATCTCAAACGAAAAGATGGATCTGAAATTGAAGAACCCGAATTTCGTGATAAACGCGCCGTTAAAATCCGAAAAAGCGTAGATTGCGGACATGACGATGGGATACAGCGTGAATACGAGGATCCCGATGATCACGGGGAGCAGAAAGGAGTAGCTCACCAGATTCTTTTTCAGATTGTTCCGCCGGTACTGTTTTATAAATTCGGCGGATTTTTCCGTTCTGAACTGCGTCTTCATTTCGTTGCGCTCTGTATAATGCGGTTGATTGCCTTTTCTCCTTCAGAGAATTCCTCTTTGATCGCATCTTCATAGTTGCTGTCGGACGTATTGAGGCACGCTTCCAATACTTTGGTCATCCGCGTGGAAACGCTCTGGCGCGCCTGCAGTTTCGAGATGTTCTTCTTGAAATCCTGCAGCGTGCAGGCAGATTCGTCCCACTGATAGATGAACGCGTCCTGATTGAAATTCACCAGTCCCTGCACCTCGGCGGCGGAGGGATTTCTCCACACCGCGTCCGCCTTCGTCAGCAGATTCTTGTTGGAGGGAATGCCGTTTCCGGAATCGCAGAAGGCGTTCTGCCCCGCTTCGCTGGCCATGAATTTCAAAAAGAGCCAGGCCTCCGTCGGATGCTGCGCGTAGCGGTACATGGCGTATCCGCTGCAGCCCGAGCCGATCGCGTAATTATCGTCATTTCCCACGCTGGGCATGGGCGCGACGCCCAGATCTTCGGGCTTGACCGCGAGCAGATTGGAATTGGAGCGGTCGATCAGGTTGGTTAAAACCGAGCGCGTCTCGATGCAGAGCACGGTCATCTGATTGGTAAACTGCGCGTGCATGGAAGATCCCGTACCGAACGTGAGCTTATCTTTGATGAGCTCTCTCAGATAGGTCGCCGCCGCGATGTTTTCCTCGTTGTTGAAGTCAACTTCCCCGTTCTCGTTCACGACCGAACCGCCGAAGGACTTGAGCGTGGGCCAGCAGAGAGAGCCCCAGGCCCAGACCGCGTCCAGCGCGCGCACGCCGTTGTAGGCGCGGTTGTTTTCGGGGTTGATCTCGTCGTCCCCCATCTTTTCAAACGCCGCGCGGATATCCCTGAGCAGCTGATCGAATTCATCGTGCGTGAGCGCCCGGTCGGAGGGGATGCGGCTCTCCGGAATGCCAGCGAGATTCAGCAGCTTTCTGTTGTAGTACATGACGAACTGGTTGTAGTCGCGGGGATACATGTAAGTGCTCTCACCCAGCATACTGTCTTCCAGCATACTGGAGACGAACGTATCCTGCGCGGAAAAACCGCTGTCCCGCTCGTCGAAATAGTTGACGGGCATCAGCATTCTCTTGTCCACCCAATCCGCAAGAATTTCGTTGGTCGTCCAGATGATGTCCGGCATGGTATCGAACCGCTGCGAGTTGTACGCCGTCGAATGCCGCATTTCGATCAGGCGCTGATAGTTACTCGTCACCGTCGGCATCTTTGTGATCTCAATGTTGGGATAGGCCTCCTGAAACGCGCTTAAAAACGCTTCCATGATCTTGACCTCGGAAGGGCTGTCTTCATAATAGACGGACAGGCTGCCCTCGTAGTCGTTGCCGGCATCGAGATCCACGCCGTCTATGATCTTCATGACCTCTTCTCTTTCCTCATCATCGGTAAGGGGGTTTTCCACTCGGACGCACCCCGCGCCGAACAGCATGCTGACCGAAAGGATCAGCGAAAGAAAAATTCCGATTGATTTTCTCATTTTGTTTACCTCGCGTTATTTACTGCGGCGCTTCCGGATGAACGCGCCGGCACCCGACAGAAGGGCGAACGCCGCCGCGGATCCCGCGCTCAACGCGCTCCCGCAGCCGGCTTCTTCCCCTCCGATTTTTTGCGTACTGACTCTGATGACCGTATCCTTTCCCCATTCGGGCAGATCGATCGCATAGACGTCCGTCTCCCCGTATAACAGCGAATAGGGTACCTCCGCCCCGTTCGCGGTAACGCCCGCTATCTCATAGCCTTCCTTCGCGGAAATCGGGAGAGAGACCGCCATCCCGTTGACGGAAAGCGCGCCGATCACGGCGTTTCCGTCGCCTTCCGCCGTGATCTCGCCGCGTTCCTGCGTAAAATTCAGATCCACGGAGATCCGCTGGCCGAGCGATCCCGTCGTTCCGATCGCCGGATACACATAGCCGGTCGGATAATCCGCCCGCGTCGCGGGAGAGGTCGCCACGATCTTATCGCCCGCCTTGAACGAAGTTCCCTCGTCGGTGATCTCCACCGTGAGAGAAATCAGCCTGTTATCGTCTGCAAACAGCGCCGAAAAATCTGCGCCCGCATTGGGATAAACCGTCGTCACGGAGGACACGTATCCGCCGAAACTCGTCCCGTTCTGGAACGCCTGCGGCGTGCCGTTCGTCCCCAGGTTGAACATGATCACGCTTCCGGCGCCCGCGTTTGCCCAGGGGCCGGTGTTGCCCGCCTGCGCGAGCGTCACCGCCGGATAGAGGGAAAACAGGAACCAGGCGGTGTTCCCCTCCGGGGTTACGTTTTTGAAATTAAAATCGACCGTGAAGGGCTTTTCCACGCTCAGCCCACGCCCGTAGACGGCGTATTCCGCGCCCGAAAAAGCAAACGAAGCCTCGCCCGTTTCCTCATCCGTATAGGAATTGGTGACGTACTGACTGTTGGTCACCGCGTGGTCGTCCACGGGTTCCCCGGCGTAAACGACGCCGGACTGGATATCCCAGCCGAATCCGTTGTAAACGAAATAGCGCTCGGATTCGGAGAGCTTGCCGTACAGCGTGAGATCGGCGTCTGCCGGCGCGTCAAATTCATATACCTCCGTCCGCGCGGCGTCTTTATACCAGGTAAGAGAGAGATTATTCGCAATCAGCTTATATCCCTCTTCCATTCCGTACACGGATTGCCCGCGCACGTCCGTGATATACTGCTCGATCGGAAATTCTCCCGCGTCGATCTCCTTCACGACGTCCAGGAAAAACGGCACCCGATAGGTCACTTTCACTTTATCCGCCGCGTACGCCGAGGAAAGCGCGCCCGAGAGAACCGCCGCCGCTGCGATCACGGCGGCAAAGCCGAGTTTCTTTTTCATAACGCCTCCGTCAGATATAATCGATGTAATCCGCCCCGAACAGCGAATAGAGGAGCGTCTGCGCGTAGATCCGCATCATAAAATCGTTGGGATGATTGACGTTGTTCGCCGTGCAGTCGTAAAAGCGCTTGTGCTCGTATACCGAAAGAACGGTGTTGAGCGTCGTGGAGAGCCCCACGTTTTCGTACTCCTCGGTCAGTTCGGCGAGCGCCTCCTGATATGCCTCGTAGTCCTTGTTGTAAAAGCCCGTTTCGGGATTGGCGATCATGCCGGAGACGAGCATGATCTCGATCTCCGGATTTTTCTCGCGCACTTTGACGATCATCTCTTCGATGTTATCTTTGAACTGACCGGAGCCGTAGGCCTGATCGTTCATGCCGTAGGCGATAAACAGCAGGTCCGCCGTCTCGTTTCCGTCGAACGCGTTGAGCACGCGCCTGGAGAAATGCTCTCCCTTTTCGTCCGGAACAATGTCGTCGATCGCGGCAAGCCCGGTCAGGCGGTCGATTCCCCAGTTGGAATCCGTGCCGCCCACCGCGTTGTTTTTAAAGACGATCTCCGCCTCCGGATAGCGCGCGGCCATATACGACTTTACCATATTCGCATACGACTCCGCGTACGGCTTGATGCTGATATACTCGCTGGAATTCGCCCCGACCGTGATGGAATCGCCGTAAAAGAGCACTTTGATCGACTCGCCGTTCTCCAGCTTTTCCATGGTCTTGGGGAACTTCTCCGTCTCGACGCGGGGCAGCACCCATTCGATGGTATTGCTGTGCGTATACGTCACGGCCACCTGCTGGCGGCTGATGGTAGCGCCTTCGTCCACGTAGAGATATTTTCCCCCGTTCGGCAGCTCGGGCAGGACCGTGACCGCGATCTGCGGATTGATCGGTACGTCGCCGTAGAGCTGGCTCATGGAAAGGGAGGGAATGCCGCTCTTGTAAGCCAGCGCAATGGAATCCTCGTCGACGAGATAATCCGTTCCTTCCTCGTAGGTCGTTTCCAGGTCGTAAGACTTCACGGAAAGGATCTCGTCCGGCACGTAAAGGAGGGGCGCGAAATTGTCGCCCGCAAACCAGATGGTCTCGTTGTAGACGGTGTTCCCCTCCCACAGCGGATAGAGATAGGTCTCCAGATCGTACCGGTCGTACGTCATTCCGCTGTTGTCTTTGAGCGGTTCGGAGGGCTTTTCTTCGGGCGTGCACGCGGCGAACGAAATCAGACAGCACGCGCACAGAATCAGCGCGACGGCGCGTTTCATTTTCCGAAATTCAAACATTATTCACCCTGATTCGTATATGTTCCGAGCGGAGCGAATTCAATGCTCTTGAAGAGCACGTCGTTCCCCGTGAAGTTGCTTTTCAGTCCCTGCGACTGCTCATCCCATTTCAGCGTTTCCCAGCGCGGCGTGCAGAGCATGTGCGCTCCCTGCCATTCTTTCATATAGCCGAGGGGAATTTTATTTCCCTTTTCATCCAGCTTATAGGCGCCGGTCACCGGATCGATTTCGTATGCCATGAATTCGATTCCGTCAAAGAGATTAAAGTAGACGGTATCCCATGTGCCCTCTTCCATGTTGGACTTAATCTCGATATCGATCGCGTTTCTCCAGCCGCCGTTGACGCTGACCGCGGTCCCCATGGAGGGGCCGGCCGGCAGGGGCGAGTACCAAAAGCCCTTGTCGCCCCCGTTTTCATCGAAGCCCTGATGATAGGCGACGACGTAGAAGAAGCGGATATGCGTCGCGGGGCCGAGATTGCAGTAGGTGATCGCCATCTCGTCCGCAAAGCGGTTTTCGTAGTTCGCCTGATCGACCATCCACTCGTTGAAGTTGTTGATGTAAATATAAGAGGAGTTCAGGCAGCGCGCAAAATGGACTTTGACGTAGGCATCGTCTCCCTCGCCGACCAGCTCGATCGTGGTGTCGTCGCCCGAGGCCTTACCATTGGCGTCTCCGTAGTTGATGGAAGCGTTTTTCAGAATGGAAGGCGTGATGAAGATGCCCTGCGCGATCTTCGCATACAGCGTCAGATCGGACGTGACGGGAGTGGAAAAATTATAGGGACTCCCGCTGAAATCGGCAGACGTATACCAGCCGAGGATCTTTTTTGCGCCCGCGGACGAGCTCTTGTCGGGCGCGGTATCGCCGGGGAGCACCGTCTCTTCGGACTTGGACGCCTCAATGTAGTACGTCACGGTGTGGCAGGGAACCCAGTGCGCGTAGAGCGTCATGCTCTTCGTGACGGGCACGCTTTCGTCGAACGGCTGCGTGCACGCCTTATCCAGGCACCATTCCAGAAAGCCCAGTTTCTGGGGATTGACCGCGGAGGACTTCACGGAAGCGCCGGAGACCTTGACCGCCGTGCCGGGCTCCACCGAGATGTCTCTCGGCTTGGTAATATCGTCTTCAAACAGGCCGGTTCCGTCCAGGTTGAAATCGAAGGTGATGACGGCTTTCCCGTCTACCAGACCGTTGTCGTTGCAAGCGGCCAGCCCCAGCGGCAGCACGAGTGCCAGCGCGAGAATCAGCGCGATTGTCTTGCTCAAATGTTTCATGATGTTTCCTCCAAATAATTTTCTTATAGTTTCATTCCGGATGCGAAATCGCCGCTCTGGAAATGCTTTAAACTGCTCGCCGTCGTGATGATGAGGGGAACCGAGCACAGCACGTACATCGCGTACATTGCCCCGCGCTGGGAGAGATTCAAGAGCCCCGATTCGTTGCGGATCACGGGCATCAGCGTCTTTTTCACGTCCGATGAGATGACCAGCCCCGGCCACAGATAATCGTTATACTGCGCCGAGAACGTCCCGACGAAATTCAGAATGAGAATGGGGAACGCCAGGGGCAGCACCAGGTTGATGAAGATATTGACGTCGTTTGCGCCGTCGATCTTCGCGCTCTCGAACACGGACGCGGGCTGCTGCACGAAAAACGTGCGGAACAGGAAGAGCGCGCCCGCCTGACCGCCGCCGACGACGGGCAGCCAGATCGCGAAATAGCTGTTCATGAGCCCCACGTCGCTGATGAAAGAATACAGCACGGGCATGCCCATGATCGAGGGGACCAACAGGATAAAGATATAAATCTTGAACAGAAATTCCCGCCCGAAAAACTGCTTCCGGGAGAAAATGTACGCCATCACCGCGCCCAGCATCATGTTGACGAACGCGCCGACAAAGGCGACCAGAATGCTGTTTAACATGGGCCGCCAGATCGTCCAAAAAGCGACGGAGAAATTTTCCGTGATCGCCTCCCACGAAATGGCGAAAGAGAAGATGTTTTCCTGCACCGCGGGGTGCGGTTTCAGGCTGTTCAGAATGGTCACGTACAGCGGGATCAGGCTGAAGATAAGGGACAGCGTGACCCAGACGACGGAGAAGATCTGAACGCCGATGCGATCGGTCTGACGGATTCTCGCTTTCTTCATGTCACACCTCCCAGTCCTCGGTCTGAATTTTCATATTCAGAACGGTGACGACGATGAGGATCAGGAACATCAGCGTCGCATAGGCGGACGACAGGCCGTAGTTGCCGTCCATCAGATTGTTGTACATCAGGAGAATGGGAATCTGCGTTCCCGTGGTGATGCTTCCGCCCGTCGTCATCAGAACGCGCCCGAAATTCTGAACGGACTGAATGAACGAGAGCACGAACACGTACTTGATCTGCGAGGAGATCATCGGCAAATCGATCATCCCGAGCCGCTTGAACAGCGGGCAGCCGTCCAGCTCCGCCGCCTCGTAATAGGAGGAAGGCACGTTCATCAGCGCGCCGTAAAAGACGAGATACGACCCCACGAAGGGGAAGCCCATCATGATCAGGGAGGGCATCGCGTGGTCCTGCAGAAACAGAATCGGGACATATTCCTCCACGCTCTGCCCGGACAGCACGCGGATCAGCAGGTTCAGCACCCCTTCCGCCCCGTAAATACCGTCCTTCCAGATCAGAAGGTTCGCGATTCCCGGCAGAACGGTCGGGAGAAAGAGCATGACCCGCGCAAACGTGCTGTACCGCTTGCTGCGCATGAACGCCAGGCACAGCGCGAAGATGATCGGCGGCAGAAGCGCGGTGACGATATCCGCGAGCAGAAAGACCAGCATGTTGCGGAAGGCGATGAGGTTCGCCTCGTTCGTGAAGATCTTGATATAGTTCTCGAAATTGTTGAAGTGCATGGTCGGGTTTTCGCGGGTGTAGTCGAAAAAGGACAGCACCATGGACGAAATGCCCGGATAGTAACAGAACAGAATGAGCAGCGCGAGGGAGCCCAGGATGATGAGATACGTCACCCAGTTGCGGAGCATCCCGAGCACCGTTTTCCTGAATTTCACGATAAAGTTTTTCCGGAACGCGCACAGCGCCGCAAACAGCGCGACGATCAGAAAGACTGCCGCGAGCACGATCAGCGCGGTCCCGCCCGCCGTCAGCGCGTCCTTGTTGCCGAGCGTGCCGACGTCCACGGAAAGGAGCTCTTTATAGTCCGGGTTATCTTTATCATTGCCCGAACAGATCACCAGCAGGCGGTCGCCGTGCGCGGGAACCACCATGCCGGAAATATAGAACGCGGTCTCCGCCTGGTATCTGAGATTTCCGCTCTCCGCGTCAAACGCGCTCACCGTGGAGACGTTGTCGTACGCAATGTACACGGTACCGCTCTCGGGGTGGAACGCCATCGCGCCCGAGGCAGGCGTGCTCGGAAGCTGCCTGTTGCGCTCTGTCACGACCTGTAAATTGAGATCCAGCGTGGCGAACGTCCCCTCGCTGCTTGCAACGTAGAAGCGCCCGTTTTCGCTGTCAAACGCGGCGGAACGCGCGCGGATCTGCTCGGTGAGCCCGGTCGTCATGTACTTTTCCGCGTCGTACCGTTCGCCCGGCAGAAGGAGCGAGCCCCCCTGCGAGGTCGCGCCGAGCGCGATGAGCCGCTCCTGGGAGTTCATGGAGAAGTCCTTGTCCATGCGGTGGTTCTGTCCCTCTCCTGTGATGACGTAGACGTAATTTTCGTCCGCGAACATCCCGACGATGTTTCCCGAGCTGACCAGCGTAAACTTGTAATTTTCGCCCTCATTGAGGCAGGTATACATGTGCCCGGTCGCGGCGGGTTCCCCCGCAATATCGTCGATATCGTATTTTAAAAACTGCGTGTAGCGCCCCATGGCGGCGGCAAAATAGAGATATTCGCCGTCCGTCGTCATGGTCTGATAGCCGCCCTCGAAGGAGCGGATCCGCTCGCAGTTCAGGGTTTCCCCCTCGTCCGCGATCCGGTAAAAATGATTGTCTCCGTCCAGCAGATACACGTCGCTCAGCAGCGGATGGGAGACGATGGAACGGACGGACGCCCCGCTCGGGAGCGTAAAGGAAGCCGTTTCCTCCCCCGCGCCGTTCATCTTGACGAAATTTCCCGCGCTGTCGCCGTAATACCAGCTGTCGTCCCGATACGACCGGGCGACGCGGGTAATCGTGCCTTCTTTCGCGCCGATGACCGCGTTGGAAGGGGTCTTTGCGAACAGCACGCCGCCCACCGCCCCGAGGGCGGCGGCAAGCGCGATCGCAGCCGCCAGCACGATCAGCGCAATTTTCTTTCCTTTCATCCCTTCTTCCCTGTCTTAAACGATGTTTGTTCCCGGTTCCTTCCAGCTGTCGGATTTCCAGTTGAAGGACGCGCACAGTACGCCGTATCCCTCGCGGACGGCGCCGTCCCAGTTGTTCTGGAAGTCCTTTATCGCCTCGTCCGCCGAAGCATAGGTCTTTGTCTTGAGTAAGTTCTGCACGACTTCCAGGTGCTTCGCGCGGCTGTCCGACGTGCCGTTGATGTGATAGATAAAGTTATTGTTGTACCAGTTGACGTCGCACAGGCCGTTGAACGCGATCTTGTCGCTCTCGAAAAAGGTCTTCCAGCTTTCCGGAACGACGAAATTCAGAACGGTGGAGAGCCCGTTCGGCGCGATGGACTTTTCCTGCAGTGCCTTATAGTAGACGGACTGCCCGTACGGCGACATAAAGAACTTCAGAAAATCGATGGAAAGTTCATCCTGCGCGGCGTCGCTCCTGTGATACATCACGGAGAGATAACCGCCGTTGCCGCCCACGTCCCGCACGAAATCCGTCGTGACGTGTTTTTCTTCATGCGCGCAGGTCATCGCGGGATAATCGAAGAAATCGATGTCGAAATCATAGTCTTCCAGACCGAACGTGAGGCCGAAGCCGGTGTAGTCCAATAAAATGACGGGTTTCGTCTTTTCCGTCTGCTTCGCCGTCATGAACCGGTCTCGGACGGTATCGAAAGAGATCTGCGAGAAATCGAAGGGCAGATACTCTCTGAGTTTGTAGATATTTTCGATAAAGCACGCGAATTTATCGCTTTTTGCCCCCACGTAACTGAGGTTCTTGCCCTGGTTGTATTCGTTATTCTCATCCAGCAGCGAATTCCAAAACCGCGTATACGAGGGATTGTAGCCGGGGTCGGATTCGGGCTGAGGATCGTTCAGCGAAAATTCAAAGGGAAACGCGCTGGACGAGTAGACGTTATCCCCCTCCTGCACGTTGATGTTGGGGTACATATCCCGGTAATACTGGTCGCCGTAAACGCGGAACAACCAGGCGAACTGGGAAGCGTTGACCGAAGCCTCGTCCCCCGCGAGCCCGAGCGGATTGGTATATCCCGCCTTTTTGAGCGCCGCGCAGAGGCTGAGCAGGTCGTCCCACGTCTTCGGCATATCCGCTTCGCCCTCCGCGTTCAGGTAGCCCTGCCCGACGGCGGCGTCAAACGCAGTCTTGTTGACGAACCACGCCGTGGAGAGGGATTCCGAATTCATGATGTAGCAGCTCGTGTTGTTGCCCGATTTGTCCGTGATATAGGCGTCCGTGGAAAGAACGCTCTGCCAGGTCTTGCTGCCGGCATACCAGTTGGCGCCGTAGATCTTCGGCGTGAGGTTGTAAGCGACCGCGCTCGCGTTGGAGACGCGGTTGCCCTGGAAAATATCCCAGTCGGTATTGGCGTTGACGGACTCCTGCTTGACGGCGAATTCATACGTGTCGTCGCCGTAATTCGTCAGCACGATGTCCACGCCCGTCTGAATCTTCTCGTAAGCCTTTTCCACCGCTTCCCATCCGGCATACGTGGTGCCGAATACCATGTTGACGTTCACCGTCCCCGTCAGCTGCTCGGCGGCGTCGATCGCATCCAGATCGGGATACATATCCTCCGCCAGCCCCTCGCATTCGACGAGGCGGTTGTCCGTCGGGGTGGGGGTAGGAAGCGGCACGGGCCTACTGATGCACGCCGCGCTGTTCACCCCCAATAAAATAATCAGTAAAATCGCTGCAAATTTCTTCATAATTTCCTCCTAACGCGCTTGGGAAAGCGCCTCCAGCCAGTTGCCGAGAATGATGCGCTCGCCGGCAAAGTCGTCTTCGTCGGCGTTCCAGACGGCAGGATGCGTCGTCGTCCGCCGAATGAGATTGGCGGTCTCTTCCGCTCCGATCCGTTCCTCCAGCATCGTAAAGACCTGATAATCCTCGATGCCGTCCCGCACGGATTCCAGGCGCAGGGAACCGACAGGGGTATCTTCCCCCACCTTGCCGCCCGGATACATCAGCTGTCCGTTGCCGTACGTAGTGCGGTCTCCCCACACGTTTTCACAGGCATTCCAGCCGTCGCCCGACCAGTAATTGGTGCTCCAGTACAAAAATCCCTTTACGCCGTACAGTTTCTGCTGCCAGAACAGAACGCGGTATGCGACGCCCGGCTCGGTCGTGTTCAGCGTAATGTAAGGATCGGAAGGCTGCGACGTCACATACCACCACGCTTCCGCGCCGTCCTCCTGTTCCATCTTCTTCACGCGGTCGGGATAGTCGCCGAATTTGGCGGTGATCCCCCCGATGTCTCCCTGATAAAGCATCTCCGCTCCCCTGATCGAGCCGTACTCCTCCAGCGTGGTATAGGCGATCGTCTTGGGAACCCAGATTCTGATATAGGGGCGCAGATACTCGATCCAGTCCGTCTCGCCCTGGCGGAGCCAGAGGCTGGAAAAAAACGGCGAAAGCTGGCGGTAACCGGGGAAGCATTCCTCCAGCCACTGCCCGTATTCGGCGATCCAGTTCAGCTTGTGCGACTCGTTGACGTTGGGTTCGTCCACCAGGTAAAAGTATCCTTTTTCCTTCCACGCTGCAACGGGGGACAGCTTTTCATACGCGTAAGTCATCGCGTCCCTGATCTGCCCTTCGCTCTTTCCGGATTCCCTGTTGAACTTGAACCCGAGAATGTTGAAGGAATTGACGCGCGGATTGTCCAGATATTCGTCCACCGCGGGATCGCTCAGCGCATACGGCAGATCGTACGCGTTGACGCGGTTTTCCAGAAGATAATCGTAAAGCGTCTGATAATCGTGCCCGCCCAGGCGGTTTTTATCCACCCACATCGCGGTGCGGCAGACCGTGTCTTCCGAAAGCGTAAAATCCCACACATGCAGGAAAACCGTTGCGGTCTTGACTTCCTGCCCCGCTTCGTTTAATACCGTCAGTTCGGCGGTATAGTCGCCGGACGGCGTATCGGGAGAAGTCTTCGCCTGCAGGACGAATCCGGCGGATTCCTCCGCGCGCACGGTAAAGACGGCTCCTTCTTTCACGGGAGGAATGGCGTCCGGAACGTCCTGCCGCTCCCCCTCGTAGTCCATTTCAAAGTAATATTGATAATACAGGCTGACGGGAACCGTGTCCCCCGTTTCCGAACGGAAATCGGTGGCCGAAACCGAAAAGGTCTTATCCTCCGCCCCGCTCAGAAAGAACTGGCAGTTTTCCTTTTCGTTTTTTCCCATGTAGATTTTATAAGTGTCGCGCCCGGTCGGCGTCACGTCTTGCCGGACGGTCTTGGAAAACGCATGATCGAACCAAAGGGAAAGCGCGCTGTCCTCATACGCCGCCGTCCGCTTTTCGTAGACGACGGGAACTTCGGCATACAGCTCGTAAGGCGTTTTCTGCGGCGGTTCCTCCTGTTCCCTGCACGCCGCCGCGCCGAACGCGCATACGACGGACAATAACAGAGAAAGAATTTTTTTTCCGTTCATGTAACTTCCTTTTTATTTCTCCGAATCCCCCTGCCGGGGGGCTTCTGCGATCGGGGGAGCATTTTGCCGCCCCGCAAAATGCCGTCTGTTCGGCGCCGCCGAACAGACGCGAATTGCTTTTAACAGCGGGAAAGAATCTTTCCCGCGGGGCGCAGAGACGCGCCCCGCGGGAGATTTTGTGTCAGTTGATCTGCCGGAGCTTAGAAGCCCAAAGCGATAAATACGTCATAACTAAAGGCAGAGGCGACTTCCGGCGTTCCAGCGCCTAAAACAAGACCTGCGTTGCCAAATGTCTTGAAGAAAGGAACGACAGCTCCCTTCCAATCGCTTCTTTCACAGTCACTGTTATCGAGGATTGTTCCAAACGTCTCAACGGCTTCTGTCACCAAACAATCCAAAACAAATCCAAATGCAGTCGCCGTTCCAGTCCAGGAGTTTCCGGTAAATTGCTTGAGGACCGGCAGAACTACCCATTTATTTCCGCCGCCGTTCATCATAGTACCGTCCCATTGGAAACAATCTTCCATTATCTCCACTCCTCTGGGCACGCGAATAAACGCCGCAGCATTGATATTGACATACCACCCTACAACCGTTTTATTCGTAATGCTCGACGGCAACCGCAACTGCGTGACATTGTTCATATCCACAAAATTATAGTCGCCGATGGTCTTAACATTATTATCAAGGGAGAAAGAACCTATCGCATCCTGCTTGCCCATTATAAGAGCTCCGATTCCGGTTTTGATCCAGTTCGCGATCGCGGTATTCTGATATGCTCTCGCATTGAACACCGCCGGCCCGATTTCTGTAATCGGTTTTCCGTTAAAAGTTTCAGGGATAATGAACCCTGCGACAGGTGCGCCAGCAGGATCGTTCACCGTATTGTAAAATCCGATCAGCGTATAATAGGTTCCGTCTTCGCTCAGGAGATATTCCACGCCGTTGCCGTCCTGTTCGATCTTCTTTCCGCGGTTGTAGGTGATCTTTGCATCTTTCCAGTTTTCCTCTGCGCTCTTCATCCACAGATACCAAACGTTGGAATTGCACGCGACGGAAATTTCGAGGTTCGCATTCGCATTTTTGAACGCGTCCGCCCCGCAGGATCCCGTAATCGTATCCGGGAGCGTGATCTTCGTAAGGCTGGGGCACAGGCTGAACGGCGCTCTCGTCATATCCATTTCCGCTCCGGCGGGGATATAAACCTCGGTCAGCTTCGCGCAGTTGTAGAAGCACTGCGAACCGACGTACGTTACCGTTTCAGGCAAAATCACCTTCTCGAGATTGGGGAGCCCGAAGAAGTTATAGTCGCCGACGTACTCCAGATTCGCCTCAAACACGATGGATTTCACCATTTCCAGCGCGCCCACGTTGTTGCTTGCCGTGTTCGCGATATCCAGCGCGTCCGTCGCAAGCGCGAGAACGGGTTTCTCGAGGATCGTCTCGGGGATTACCAGCTCTTCCTTCGCGATGCCGGGATATCCGGTAATGGCATAGCCTTCCCCGTACGGCTCGAAAGAGAACCCGACGAGCTTTAACTGCATGTCGGAGAACTGCTGGTTATAGAGCGCCTGATAATCGTACCCGAACGTGGGCTCTGCCTTTAAATCGACAGGGAAATTTTCCGTCAGTTTGTTCCAGGCGTCCTCCGTTCCCTGATAGTTCACCGTTTCAAGTGCCGCGCTGTTCAAAACGTATTTGAGCGCGTCCATATCCGTAAAGCTCTCGGGTATGGTGACGGAAGCGACCTTGCTCTCCGTCAGAACGTAGGGATTGCCCACAAAGCCGTCCAGCTTCTCCACTCCCTCGGGGATGTTGAAAGAAGTCAGAGCGGGGAGATCGTAAAAGGTATTCCACCCGTAGGACTCGACCGCTTTGGGCAGGCGGACTTCTTCCAGCGAATCCATCTTATACGCGAAGAAGTTGCCGATCACCTTGACCGTATCCGGAACATAGATATATTTGATTTTATTGAGCCATTCCCTCACTTCCGCGCCGTAGGAGATCGCGCTGCCGTTGAACACGCTGTCCGCGATCTCAACGACGGGTTTATCGTTATAAAACGCGGGGACGAAGAGATCGGTATCCGTGCTCACGGAGACGAATTTATCCAGCCGGTAAGCGGTTCCGCCGTCGATTTCGGTCAGCACCATATTGGCGGCGGTGGGAATCGCGCACTCGGTGTGGTTCAGCCCGTCGCAGTTAAAGTGATTGGATACGCCGCAGGTGACCGCAGTGTGATCCTGCCCCGCCTTTGCGCACTGCACGCAGTGCGCGCCGCAGGCATACGTGTCGCCGAAGTGATTTGCGGTGTTATAGTTTCCCTTTTCCGTATAACTGTCGCCGCACTTCGTGCAGGTGTACCGATACTCGGCCGACGAAATGCAGTCGCCCGCAAAGGAGACCGTCATCTCATAATGGTGGGTGCCGAGCGCCGGAAGAACCTGATCCTCTTTCTCTCCGCAGACCGTGCAGGTGCGCTGCTTCAGCCCGGGTTCCGGGCAGGTCTGCGGGGTGACCGTCGCCCAGTCGCCCCATTGGTGGCCGCCCTCGATGACCTGATACTGCTTTCTGCCGCAGCCCTCGCATTCGCGGACTCTTTTGCCGTCTTTTTCGCAGGACGCTTCTGCCGCTACGGTCCATTCGGACCATTCGTGCGCGTGCGCTTCGGGATCCGGCGTACAGCCGGCAAACCAGGTCGCGCCGACGATCAGCGTCAACAGCAATGCAATTACTTTTTTCACTTCCCTATTCTCCTTATGAATTTATTTTAAGTTTGCGCGCGCGGCGCAACTTAAGGTTTCGATCAACGCAGGCTCCGTTTGCTTCGCAAACGGAAAGAGGGACCCCTCTTTGACGCCGGACGGGACTGCCGCAGTCTTTCGCGGCGGCGCCGTCGAACGCCTGACAATCAAACGAACCGGAATTACATATTCTCCCGATCGCTCCTTTTCAATATCTTCATACAATGCGCCGAACACGCTGCCGCCGTAATCCCGCCCGCTCCGGTTCAGCGTCGTAAGACCGGAAAAAGCGGAAGCGCCCTTGAGGATTTCCGCGCCGACGACGGACAGGTCTTCCGGTATGCGCAGCCCGTGCACCCGCGCGGCGTCCGCCACGCCGGACGCAATCGCGTCGTTTGCGCAGACGACGGCAGTTATCTCCGGATGCCGTTTCAGCAGCGTATCCGCCAGCTGTTCGCCCAGCTCGTTCGCCGCAGCCTGATCCGCGTCCCCTATGAAGACGGGCAGGTCGGCGCGCTTCCAGATTTCAGCGGCGGCGCGCAGGAAGGATTCCCTCCCGGCGGCGTCCCCCGCCTCTCCCACATAGCCGACCGCACGGTGGCCGAGCCCGTAAAGGTGCGCGGCGATCTGACGGTAGCCGTCCGCTAAATCAGATTGAATATAAGATACGCCCGCTACGCGCGTGTTACGCGCGTAATCCGCAAGCACGCGGATTCCCGCATCGCGGATTTCCTCCAAAAATCCGTCCGAAACCGAAGTTTCGGAGGCGATCACGAACACGCCGTCCACGCCGCGCGAGACGATGTGGTTGACGTACTGCGAAACGCCGTCGGAAGCGTCGAAAATATAGACGATAAAGTCGCGGTTCAGAGCTTCCGCCTGCATCCCCTTGATCACTTCGAGGTGATAGAGATTCCCGATATCCTCCGTCACGACCGCGACGGAATTGGTACGGCTGCCCGCCAGGGACTGCGCAATGCGGTTGGGCGTATAGTTGAGCACCCGGGAGGCGAGCAGAACTCTCTCGCGCACTTCGGGCGAAATGCACTTTGTCCCGTTGAGAACGTAAGAGACGGTCGCTTCGGAAACTCCCGCTTCGCGCGCGACGTCCGCCCGCGTCGATCGATTCGACCTTTTCCCCTTCGGCTGCATTCTGTACTCCTTTTCTAAATGCCCAGATAATTCCCGCCTTTTTATTTACACGTATAAACAAAATTTTTTTAGAAAATTAGTTACGCGTGTAACTTCATAAATAGTATAACATAGTCATTTTTCTTTGTCAATACCTATTTTAAAAATTTTTTGTAAAAATTTTATAAAATAAATTTTACAAATATCTTTTCTGTTGATTCCTTTTCACATTCACCCGCCCAAAACCGCCTTTTTCCCCCGAAAACACGCAGAAATCGCCCCTTTTGCGCCCCTGTCTGCCGCTGAACGCCTTTGTAAAAACAGCCGCGCGCGTTTTTGTCTTCTCTGAAAAAATTGTTTTTTTGCACAAAACGTGCTATCATATAAGCGCTGCCGGCAGATTCGTGCGGCGATACCTATACCGAACCTCAGCCGAACACGCCTACGGCGCGGCATATTTTGCGTGATGCTGCGTTAAGTGGTCGCGTACATACGTCTTGTATGCCCACGCCCGCTTACCTTTCCTCCCGCTAAAATCTGCCGCGCCGTAGGTGCTTTGCATTTTTTTGCAGAGAATTTTTAGGGGAAACGCACAAAACGCTCCGAAGGCGTGCGCGGTCGCACGTCAAGGGGCATTTTGCGTGTTTACAAAAAAATATCACAAAAAAACGGTTCGTATGGGGTTCGGTACAGGTAAATTCTAATTTATAGCAAAAGGAAGAGAGATATGTGGGTTTTATTTGCTTTCGGCTCGGCTTTTTTCGCGGGGATCACGGCGATTCTCGCCAAATGCGGCATCCGGCAGACGGATTCTGCCGTCGCAACGGCGCTGCGCACGGTCGTCGTCCTCATCATGTCCGTCTTAATGGTGCTGGTCGCGGGGTCGTTCGATTTCAGCGGCATCAGCGGAAAGACCTGGCTCTTCCTGATTCTGTCCGGCGTCGCCACGGGCGCTTCCTGGCTCTGCTATTTCAGAGCGCTCCAGCGCGGGGACATCAACAAAGTGGTGCCCATCGACAAGTCCAGCACCATACTGACCATTCTGCTGGCGTTTTTGTTCTTTCAGGAACCGCTCAGCTGGATCAAATGGATCTGCGTGGCAGCCATCGCCGCCGGCACGTTTCTCATGATTGAAAAAAAGGAATCGGACGGCGCGCCGCAGACGAAATCCTGGCTGATTTACGCGCTGCTGTCCGCTCTTTTCGCCTCTCTCTCGGGCATTCTCGGGAAAATCGGCATCGACGGCGTCGAATCCAATCTCGGCACGGCGATCCGCACGGCGGTGGTTCTGGTGATGGCGTGGATCGTCGTATTTGCGGGCGGAAAGGCAAGGGAAATCCGTAAAACGCCCCGCAAAGAACTGCTGTTCATCTGCCTTTCCGGAATCGCGACGGGCGCCTCCTGGCTGTGTTACTATAAGGCGCTGCAGACCGGCGTCGCCAGCACGGTCATTGCCGTCGACAAACTGAGTATCCTTTTCACCGTGCTCTTTTCCCGTATCGTATTCAAAGAAAAGCTCTGCGCGCGTTCTCTCGCCGGGCTGATTCTCATCGTCGCAGGGACGCTCTGCATGTTACTCTGATCTTTTTTCCGAAACAGAAGCGGCCGCCGCAGGCGGGCATGCGACAGGGGGCGCGGTTTTTTCCGCGCCCCCTGTTTTTCTCCCGAAAAAGGGAATTTCAGTTCAGTTCTTCGACGGTGATTGGCTTTTCTCCGCACTCCGCCCACACATAGGAAACCCCGTCCAGGATGATCTCCTCCGCCCGCACCTCCGCATGCAGGGAAGACAGCAGAGAGGTGACGGCGGCGCGGACGCGGTAGCGCCGCCCCGACGGATTGATGAACGCGAAGAACGCGCCGTTCCCCCGCGACATGATCAGGGGATATCCCTCGTTTAAAGTCTCGAAGGAGGCATCCGCCCCCAGACAGGGCTTTTCCCTGCGCAGCGCGAGCAGCTCCCGTACGCAGCGGTACAGCGAGCCGGGATCGCGCGCCTCGTCCTCGGCGTTGACGGACGGATCGCACGGCAGGAGGGGAAGATAGAGATTTTTTTCCTCCGCCGCCGAAAAGCCCGCATTCTCTTCCCGCGACCAGCGCATGGGCGTGCGGGAACCGGTACGGACATAGCCGCCGTCCTTGGACGGGATATTTTCATACGGCATGCCGATCTCGTCTCCGTAATAAATCAGCGGCACGCACGGGAGCGCAAACAGAAAGGCGTACACGACCTTTAATTCCTCTCTGTCCCGCCCGAAGGAGATGCGCGGCAGGTCGTGATTGCCGGAGGGAATACAGACGTATCCGTGCTCTTTTACCGCGGAGAGATTCTTTTTCAGATAGCGGAAAAACGTCTCCGCTTCTCCCAGTCCTTCCCTGCGGAAAAAACTGTGCCCGTTCCCGCGGAGCGCGTTCGTGCCCGGTTCGCTGCGGAAGAGCCCGGTATACCCCTGATCGTAGCAGTGCGTAAAGAAATCCACGTCAAAGCACTCCCCGCAGACGGACTTGTAAGGCTCGCCCCATTCGGCGACGAAGAGGGCGTCCGGAAAGCGCTGCCGCACCTTTGTGAAGATATCCTTCCAGACTTCCGCCGAACACGTGCCGTCGTCGTCCTTGACCATGACGCCCGCCATATCCACGCGGAAACCCGCCGCGCCCAGTTCCAGATAAAAGGTGATGATCTTTACGATCTCCTCCCGCACCTTTTTGCAGGCGTCCGCGGTATAGTGAAACTGCCAGGGATATTTTGTGTTCGCAAACCCGAAGTTGAGCGCGGGCTGACAGTAAAACGCGTTCAGCAGATAGCTTCCGTTCCGCTCCGAGTTGCCGGTGACGAGATTGTAGGGATAGCCCCCGTAGATATCGTCCGTCCAGATATAATAATCGGTATAAGCGTTGCGTCCCTCTTTTCGGGATTCCCGAAACCACGGATGCTCGTCCGAGGTATGCCCCGCGACGAGATCCAGGAGAATCTTAACGCCGAGGCGATCCGCCTCCGCAAACAGCGCTTTCAGATCCTCCATGCTGCCGAACCGGCTGTCGACCGCGTAATAGTCGGCGATATCGTATCCGCCGTCGTGAAAGGGAGACACGAAGATCGGGTTAATCCACACGATATCCGCAAGCTCCGCGAGATAGGGCAGTTTTTCCGTGATCCCCTTCAAGTCGCCGATTCCGTCTCCGTCGCTGTCGTAAAACGAGGTGGGATAGACGTTGTAGATCACCGCTTTATCCAGATTTTTCTTCATTCCGAACCCTCCCGTCAAGAAACCGCGCTGCATACGTGCCGCCCGCGTCCGTCCTGTACGCGGACATAACAGTGTTTCACATCCGCATCCAGATTGTATACGACGTTATTCCCCACGATCTCCGCGGGCGCCGAAAGCCATAGCGTAGAGGACTGCAGCGCGTCCTCATAAGTGTAATACGCCTCCGCGCGCACCGCCTCGGCATGCGCGGGAAGCTCCAGCGTCAGCACGCCGGATGAGGGCTCTCCCTTCACGCGCAGCAGCGCGTCTTTGCGGAAAAAGATCTCGTCCGCAAATGCGAACACCTCTTCCGCCGCCGCGCCCTGATAATGCCCGTGCGTAAAATGCGGCAGAAACGCGATCTGCGCATATCTGCATTCCGCCGCCGTGCGCACGATGGCGTCCGGCGCGAAGAAAACGTCGTCGATACTGCCGACGAACAGGAAGGGCGTGCGGTTTCCGTGCAGGACGGATTCGTCGTCCCAGAGGCCGATCGCCTTTCCCCCGCCGTTCTGAAGGTACGTTCCGAACTCGTTCAGCGAGCGCGCGTTGGAGAGCGCCCCGTAGACGGGTACGGCAAAGGAATAACGGTCGTCGTAGGCGGCGGCGAGACAGGCGAGAAAGCTCCCGTACGAGACGCCCGTGATGCCGATTTTGGTCTCGTCCACCGCGGGAAAGCTCCCGATGAAACTCGCGGAAGCGATCACGGAGGCGAGCGCGTGATACACCCATTGCTGTTCGACCGGTCTGCCCGCGTCCGTAAACGCGGCATTTACGGGTCCGTGCGGCTTTACGCTGTTCACGGTTACCGGATTCATCGTGGAGCACCCGCTCCCCGGCATCCGCCCTTCGGTATCCATGGCTATGGCGGCATAGCCGCGGTCCGTCCACATCTTCACCCAGTCGTAAAAGGCCGTCCCCGTAGCGCCGTGCACCAGCACGACGGCGGGAACGGGCGCGGATTCGCTCGCCCCTTCCGGAATTCCCACGTAACAGAACACCTCCGTATCCTGAACGGAACGGATAAAATACGCCTGTATCTCCCCGCAGTCCAGCGCCTCGCAGCGCTCTGCGGCGGGCGTCTGCCACAGAGACGCGGGAAATTCCACGCCCTCTTTCCCGTAAAACTGGCCGTCCGCCTTGATATCCGTCTTTGCCGGATAATATGCAAACTTATCCGTCTCTTCCTGCGGTTGTTCCTTCTCCCTGCACGCCGCGGAATTCATGAGGGCGAAAGCCGCCAGCGAAACGCACAGAACGCGCCTGAACAGCCCCTTCATAGCGCCTCCTTTGCGTAATCGACGAAGGACGCGAGGATATTCATCGCGTATACGCGGTGCATAAAGTCGTTGGGGTGGTTGACGTTGTTTGCCGAAATTTCGTAATATCTCTTATGTTCCAGCATCTTCAGCCCCAGATCATAGAGGTCGACGTAAGCCGCGCCCGCGTAGAGATAGGAAAACTCGCGGTACGCCGTCCCGATCGCCTTCTGGCGGGATCTGCTGACGAAATACTCGTTTCCGGGATAGGTGTTCAGAAAAACGATCTGGCAATCGGGATTGGCCGCGCGCGCCGCGTCGGCGATCGCGCCGATATTGACCGTAAATTCCTCCGCCGGGACCGCGCCCGCATCGTTCATTCCGAAGCCGATGATGAGGAAATCGGGCTTCAGACTGCGCAGCTTCGTGAGATTGTAGCCGCCGTTGTTCGAGGTGTCCGTTCCCGCTCCCCAGGCGGAAGTCTTGCCGCCCAGCGACATGTTGGTCATGTTGACCGTCACGCCGTAGATCCGCTCGATCTCGTCTTTGACGAGTTCCCCGTAAAACGGGCACTGCGGCGCGCGCCCCCAATGCTTGCTGGAAGAGCACCCTTCGGAAATGCTGTCCCCGAACACTGCCATGTCGATATCTTCGCCCGCTTCCAGCTTTTCCGTTAAAGCAGAGAGTTCGCCCGTGTCAGACTTGACGGCATCGTAGCCGAAATCCGCCGGATCGTAGACGTAGGTGATATGCACGTAATTTTCGTAGACGAGCGGTCCTTCGGTATAAGTCACTTTTACGGGATTCCCGGCGGAATCCATGCAGTCGAACAGCCGGTAGTTGTTCCCCGTGACGTTGTTGCCGTCCACTTCCGTAAAGCCGGACGGCATATCGATGCCGTACGCCCAGGAATCTTGAAATACGGGAATCGCGCTCTCCGCCGTGCGGACGAGCGTGCCGTCCTCCTCGACCGTATAATCCTTTCCCTCCTCGTACTGCTTGGTGAGCGTCCAGTCCCGGACGGCGATGATCTTTTCCGGCTCGAACATCGTCCGCGCGACCGCCGTATCCCCCTCCTCCACGAACATCGCCGTCTCGTTATACATCACGTTTCCAAGCCAGAAGGGGCGCACGCGCTCCTCCTCCGTGTAGCTGTACGGGAGCAAATCCGCATCCGCCGTATAAAAGGGAAGGCTGCCGTAGTCGAATCCCTGCGGTTCCGGCGGCGTTCCGTCGCACGCACAAATCGCAAAGAGCAGCACGACTGCCAGAAACAGCGATAATTTTTTCATAATTTCCTCCTTTCGGTCAAGAATTTCTTACGGTAAACGAGTATGCGCCCGCGCCGAGCGTCTGCCGCGGCAGCCCCTCGATTTCCAGAGCCGCCTCCGTTCCGCCGGGAATCTGTACGCGGTAAAAACACATTCCGTCCCTCCGTTCCCATGCGGAGAAGATCTTCCCCCGCACGGTCTCCACCGCGCTCTCGACAAAAGAAAGGGAGGGCACGGCCTTGGGCGCGATCAGAATCTTGTTCGCCCCGAACGCGTCTTCCGCCAGGCGGATCCCGCCGAGATATTCGTAGAGCCAGCCGTCGTAGCTGCCGAACATGGGATGATCGAACGAGTGCATCTCGCACTGCATTTCGCGTTCCCAGCGCTCCCACACCGTGGTCGCGCCGCACGCCGCCATATAGCCCCAGCCGGGATATGCGGGATTGACGAGCACCCGGACGAGCTCGTCCGTATAGCCGAGGTCGCTCAGCGCGTAAAACAGGTGGCGGTACCCCTGGTTGCCGCATGAAAGGTGCATCTCCCGCCGGCGGATATCCGCCATGACGTGCGCGCCGATCGCCGCCCGGTCTTTTTCGGGCGCGAGCCCCAGCGAGAGCGCGAGCGCGTTCGCCGTCTGGGTATTGTTGTCGTAAAATTTCCGGTCGGCGCGGTAAAAGCGGCGGTTGAAGGCTTCCCGCGCCCGCAGGCGGTGCCCGCCGTACGCCGCGGCGTCCGCCTCTCTCCCGGCGATCCGCGCGATCTTCTCCATGCAGACGATATGCCAGAAGAGATACGCCGAGGAGACGAGCAGATTGTCCGTACGGTTTTCCTCGTCCGGGAAGGGCAGCACCCAGTCGCCGTAATAGGTATAATTCATCAGATAACCGGTCGAATGCGCGATGAGAAAATCCGTCCAGGCTTTCAGCGCGCCGTAATGGCGGTCGATCGGGCGCCGGTCTCCGTACCATTCGTACGAGCGGAGCGCAAACAACAGATAACACACGCTGACGGGATCCGCCGGGCGTTTCCCCACGTAAAAAGGCGCAGTGTCAGCGATCCGCCCCAGCTCGTCCGCAGTGTCCGTGATATCGTCCGTCACCTTCGGGAAGACGCGTTCCATGCCGTAATTGTTGACGGACTGATAGATCCGGCTGGAGAGGTCGTTCAGCCACATGAAGCGTTCGTCCCGCTGCGGGCAGTCCGTCATGATGCCGTGCAGGTTGTTCGCTTCGGTCAGCGCCGCCATCTCGTGCAGGCGGTTCACCACCTCGTCCGAGCATGAAAACGCACCGCACCGGCGCACGGCGGTATGCACGTGCTCGGCGGTCAGCGATACGATCTCGGCGCCGTCCTCCGCTTTGACGAACACATAGCGGAACCCGTGATAGGTAAACCGCGGCGCATATTCCTCAATTCCCTCTCCTTTGAGAAGATAGACGTCCTTGTTACCCGCGAGCCTCAGATTGGAGCGGTTCAGCGTGCCGTCCGGGGCGAGATCTTCGCCGTGATAGAGCGTCACCCGGCTGCCCCGCGGCCCTCTGACGCGGATGCGGCACCACCCCGCGATGTTCTTTCCCACGTCAAAGAGCACGGAGCCGTCCGCCGTCCGGCGCGATCCGACGGGCGGAAGAACCTCGCAGACGCGGATGGGCGGAATGGACTGGTGCACCAACCGCCCCGTCGGCGGCGTGACCTCGCGCAGAAGATACATCCAGCCGTTCTCCCAGGCGGGTTCCTCCGAAGCGCACGCCCAGGAATCCGTCTCCTTGCGCGCGTCGTATACCTCCCCGCCGTAAACGCTGCTCTCCACGATCGCGCCGCCCTTCGCCCACCACATATCCTTGCCGGTATAGGCCTCGTAGCGCTCGCCGTCCTCGAACAGCACGTTGAGCTGCAGCAGCAGCTCCTTTTTTCCCAGCCAGCCGTTCCCCAGCATGACGCCGAGGACGTTTTTCTCCCCGTTCAGCAGGTCCGTCACGTCGTATGCGACGTAATACACCCGCTTCTTGAGGTCGGAAAGCGCGGGAGACAAAACGCTGTCGCCGACCTTTTTCCCGTTCAGGTACAGTTCGTGATAGCCCAGCCCCGCGACGAAACACCTGGCGCGCGCGATCTTTTTGCGGGGAAGATCGTAGAGATCCTTTCGCACGAGAAGCGCGGCGCCCGTAAAATTCGCGGGGACGCTCACCCAATAGCCCTTCCAGTCCCCCGGGGAAAGCAGCCCCGTCTCGAACCGCGCCGCGGCGGTGTCCTCGGAGCCGTCCGTACCGCGGGCGGTCAGCGTAACTTCATAGCGCTCGTCCGAACGCAGGATCTCGCGCGGGAGGAGAATCCCCACCGTCTCGCCGCTCCGGACCGTCCCGCCGGCGTATACGGACTCGCCGCCGCAGGTGACCGCGACTGCATAGGATTCCTGCGGGATATCCGTTTTCCAGCACAGAAGGGGCGCTTCGTCCACGCCCAGCGGGCTGCGCTCATAATCGATTGTCAAGTCAAATATCTTCATGCCTTTCTCTCGTCTGAATGGTAATCGTAAATGCTCCGTTGGAAAGCGACAGCGCATCCTGCGCCGCAATTCCGCCCGATCGGAGGGTCATTCCCGCCGCGCGCACCGTGAGCGAAGTATTGCCCGGCGTTTTGACGGAGAGGAGGATATCCTCCCCGGCGCGTTCCCAGCGGACAAAGATTTTGCCGCGGACGGTATCCAGCGTCCCCTCCGCAAAGGAGAGCTGCCGCACGAAACAGGGGGCGACGACGATCCTTTGGAAAGCGCCTTCGCACTCCTCCGTGCGGATCCCTGCGATGTAATTGCAGAAAAATCCGTCATACGCGGTGAACATCGGGTGATTGAAGGAATGCATGTCGCTTCCCACCGAATCTTCCCAGCGTTCCCATACCGACGTGGCGCCCTGTTTCAGCATGTAGCCCCAGCCGGGATATGCGGGATTTTCCAAAAGGGAAACCAGTGTTTCGGCATAACCGTACGCGGCTAAATTGTAGAATAAATGCCGGTAGCCCTGGTTGCCGCAGGTCATGTGATACCCGCGGGCGACGATATCGTCGTTTGCGGCCTGCGCCCAGCGCCGCCTGAGCGCCTCGTCTTCCCGGAATACGGTCAGCGCGACCGCGCATTCGGTCTGAGAGCCGCTTCCGTACATCCCCGTTTCGGGATGAAAATATACTTCGTCGAATTTGGCTTTATCGTGCGCGTAATCCCGCGCGTACTGCGCCGCGTCCTCCGCGTAGCCCAGGATGCGCGCGATCTCGCCCATCTGCAAGAGATACCAGAGATAATAGGCCGCGCTCATGAACCGCGGCTCCACAAAGGCGGAAAACGTATCCCGCTCCCTGGAGACGGCGTAGATCAGCGCGGGGCACCAGTCTCCGTAGATCGCGTGCCCGACCGTTCCGCCGTTCCGATCCGCATCCGCTTTCAGATACGCCACCCATTTCCGAAATCCCGCGTAGTTACGGCGGAGCACCTCTTTGTCTTTGTAAAAACGCCAGTGAATCAGCCCCAGAACGGTATAGGCGGAGATGACGTCCGCCTTCGTCGAGCCGACCTCGAAGGGCACGGTATCCGGGATCACGCCCTCCTCGCTCTGCTCCGCGGTGATCATGTCGATGAAGTTGGCGAGATAGCCGTCCAGCGCAAAATTGCAGACGGACTGATAGATGCGGCTGGATATGTCGTTCAGCCAGCCCAGGCGCTCGTCCCGCTGCGGGCAGTCGGTGAACGTGCCGTTCAGGTTGTTGCCCTCCGTCTGCACCGCGATCCGGTGCAGGTCGTTCAGCGTTTCGCTCGAGCAGGCAAACGTCCCGGCGGGCGCCACGTCCGAACGCAGATAACAGACCGAGACATTTAAAAGGGAGACTTCCCCCTCCGTCCGGATGTCCGCATACTGGAACCCGTGGTAAGTAAAGGTCGGGGCGTAAATTTCCTCCCCTTCCCCTTTCAGATAATAGACGTCTCTGCAGTCCGCCGCGCGGTAGTTGGCGTTGTCCAGCCTGCCGTCCGGCAGAAGCCGCTCCGCATGCGCGATCTCGACGCGCGCACCCCGCGCGCCCCGCACGGCAATTTTCAGAAAGCCGCAGAGATTAACCCCCGTATCCACCCGATAACCGCCGCCGTCCGGCGTCACGGATGCGGGCGCAAATTCCCTCACCACGCGCATGGGCGGGAGGGGATTTGCTTTGAAGGCGCCCGCAGGCGCATCCGCCGCAAACGCCGCCACCCAGTTGCCGAACGTCACCTTGTAATCGGGATCCAGCCAGTTCTCCTCCCGGCGGGCGTCGTACACCTCGCCGTCGTACACCCCGTTGATCAAAACGGGGTCGCGCTTGACGTTCCACGCGCGCCCCGCAAACGTGGGCGTCACCGAGACGGTGCCGTCCTCGAACACCGTGCGCATCACGCCGTACATCCGCTTCGCGCCGTAAAAGCCGTATCCCAGGCGGGCGCAGAGCGCGTTTTTCCCCTGTCTGAAATGCAGTTCAAACGTCCTGTAATAGATGTTTTTACGCCAGACCGCGACGGCGCCGTCGAAATAGCCGTCGTCCAGCAGCGCTCCGTTCAGATAAAACTGTCCCGTTCCGAGCGCAGCGACGTAAAAGCGCGCGCTTTTGACGGGTTTTTCTATTTCAAAGTCGAAACGCACGTCGTCCGCCGCGCCGGAAAACCCGAGCGGCTGCCCGATCCACTCTGCCTTAAACTCCCGTTCGGGATCCAGAAACGCCGTTTCAAACCACGTGATTTCGCTTTCAATGCCCCCGGAAATCACTTTCCAGAAGTAGCGCGTGCAGCTTTCGAGCGCACGCCCTTCATAGGGCACGCGCACGCTTTCCCCCGAAACCACCGTCCCGCTGTCCCACAGATCCGCCGCGTCCGCTTCGAGAAGCGAACGGGAGGAAGCGACCAGAATGCGGTAGTCTTGTTGATATCCTTCGCCCGTCAGCTGCCAGGAAAAAGCGGGCGCCTTGTTGTCCAGTCCGAGCGGCTCTCTTCTGCCGTCCGTCGTCAGTTTCGTTATGTTCATGTTTCTTTTCCTGTAAACGATCTCCGCGGGAATACCCTTACGGATACCCCCGCGGTATCGCCTTTCATTTCCTTCTACCGTGTCAGTTTTTCTCTTTTCCGCGCTTTAACGCCAGCGCCGCGGCCGCCGCCGTCAGGAGGACGAACGCGCCGAACAGAGAGGTTCCGAGCGAGGAATTGCATCCGCAGGAAGAGGGCTCCGAACCCGTCGCATTGACGACGACGGTGATCTTGCCCGTCACGGAAGTGCCGTCCACCACCAGGCGGAGCGTGACTTGCTGTTCCCCTTCCTGATTCGCGGAATAGCCGATGACGGTGGCGGAGGCGAGATCCGCCTCTCCTTCCGTCTTGCCGGACGCCCAGACGAACTGCGCGGTCACGCCCAGCTCCTTGAGCACCTGTCCGGTGAGCACGGTCCCCGTCTTGACGTATACGCGTTCCGTGCTGAACGCGATGGACGTACGCGCATCCACGACGTTGACGGTCACCGTCTTGCTGATGGGGCCCTTCTCGCCGCCGTCCAGCGTGATGGTGATGGTAGCCGTCCCCAGCTTTTCGCCCTTGATGAGGTTGTTGGCGTTGACGCTGACCACGTCCGGATTGCTCGATTGAACTGTAAATTCGCCCACCGTCGCGTATGCGGGCACCATGGTGGCGCCGAAATCGCGCAGCTTACCGATGCCGAGATCGATCTCATCGCTTTCCACCGTGAAATCCTCGTACTGAATGAAGGTATTCCACCCCTTACTCGCTTCGTCGTGAAGTTCAAAGACCGTCTCGTATTCGATGGTTCCCGCGACAACGTAGTCGCCCGCGCCGACGGGCGCGTAATTGGAATCCTGTCCCGTCCACTCGATCATGGGCATTCCCGGAGAGACGACGCACCGGTCGCCCTTTTGGAAGCGCTGCTGCGCCGCGGGGACGGAGTCGTCGAAGACGGGCTGGATGACGAGATACTGCCCGTTGATGTCCGCCTTCGCGGGATACTCTTTTTCGCCGCGCACGAACTTGATAAAGTCCGCAACCCGATAGGCGGCGACGATGCTCTTGGGAACGTTGACCGCTCCCCGGAACGTGCCGCTGAAATCGATATAGAGGACGGCGTAATTCTGATCAAACGGCTCCTGCATGATGCCGTTCGGCACCTGCGCCGCACTGTCTCTCACCACCACGGTGACCGCGGTATCGAATGCTTTATATTCGTCACCGTCGCCGTCCTTGTCGATGGTGAGCGTGACGGTCTTCGTTCCCGGCTCGGACGTATCCAGTTCGCCGATCACCGTGTTCGTCTCGTCCAGATCGAAGGGCGCCCCGATGATGCCGTCGCCGAAGTCCTCCACTGCCTGCAGCTTGACGGGGACGTCGCCGGATCCCATATAGGTGGTCAGTTCAAACGTGCCGTTTAAGGCGACATTGTATTCGCGCGGCTGATAGATCTGATAGCCGATTACCTCCAGCTCCATCGCGTTCACGACGAATTCTTTGGCGGTGCTCTCGTCCGTTCCCAGCATTACGGTGATCGTGACGGGGTCATCGGACGCCTTCAGTACGGTAATCGCGCCGCCCCGGACCGCCACCGTCTCCGGATCGGAGGAGATAACGGTCACGTTAACGTAGGAATGCGCGGGAAGCACGTTGTACTCCACCTCGTAATATCCGCCGACGGGGAGCGTGATTTCCTCTTTCTCCAGTTCCAGTTCGGTCGCTTCCGCCGTGAAGTTCTCCCAGGAAGCGCCGTTCCAGACGAACTTGCAGTCCTCCGTCAGCCGGGAGAGCGCAATCGCCGCGCCCTGATTGAGATAATAAATGCAGTACCCCGCTTTCAGCGTGAGAGTATCGCCGGAGACCAGCTCGCTGTACGCCTTGCCGCTGAGGGTAATCGCCGTCTGGTTCGCATAGATATACGTGATCTGCGCGACCTCGTAGGTCTTTCCGCCGTTCGCCGCGGCGGCCTTTACCTCCACCTTATCGTACTGGCCGATCTCCTTGAGCTGATCAGCCGAGAGGCTGCCGACGCCCTTCGTCGTATCCGCGGGGATATTGGTGTAATACAGGTTGACGGCGCCGCCCCATTCGTGAATCTGATTGGCGGGCGGGGCGATCGTCTCGGTGATCGGATAGACGTGTACGGGAACCGCCGTCTCGAACCCTTCCGCCTTGATTTTGACGGACTGAACGGTCGCCTGCGTTCCATCGTAGAGCTTGGTGCTGTCATATCCGGCAAAGTCGATGTTCTCCGCCTTCAGCGCGACGGCCGCCCCGGCAAAGCCGTTGTCGTAAATATAATTGGCGGTGATCTGGCGCGCTGCGCCCGCCGCGTCGTTCGCCTCGCCCTGGTAGAGGACAACCGCGCCGTACTGCGCGTTGACCTTTGCCGCAACGCCCGTGATAACGGGTTCGCCCGTCAGGTTTTCGAGCTCCAGCACCAGCGTCTTGTTGGCGAACAGAACGGAAATTGTCGCCTTGCCCGCGGTGTCCCCGCCCGTGATGACGCCGTTTTCGGTCACCGAAATTACGCTCTCGTCCGAAGTGAGGAACTTCGGCTGTTCGGAGACGTTTTCCAGGTTATAAGAGGCGATGCTGATGGACTGCCCCTTGTAGATCTTTCCGAGCGCCTTGATGTCGTCCGAGAAGTCCACGGATTCGTCTACCGTGCCCGCTCTTTCCCACGCGCCGTCCGTAAAGACGAACGTCACGTCCTCCGCCAGCATGCCGACCGTCTGGAACACGCCCGTGTGGTCGGTGGCGAGCGCCACGCCGTAATCGGTGTTGACGCCGCCGTAATAGTAGGCCTCTCTGAATCCCTTTTTGAGGATCAGGCGGTCGCCCTCCGAGCCGCCGGTCAGCTGATTGGGACGGATGACGACGCCCGACTCGGTATAGAAAATCTCGTCTTTCGCAGAGGAAGTGATTTCATTTCCGTCCGCCGTATAATACCTGAATTGCAGCCGGTTGATCCAATATCCTCTCAGACTCCAGCCCTCGTCCGTCCGCGCGGACGCCTTTATCCTGCCCGCGCTGTTATCCGTCGCGGTTTCGGTGAACGGCTCGGGATGAGAAGTCCCCCGGAACAGGTTGACGCGCATTCCCCAGGTATTGGCCGTGGTGGGAGCGGCGATCTCGACGTCGTACGCCCTGCGCATATTGATCTGCGCGGTCTCGCCCTCTTCCACCACCTCGTGCCAGTCGTTCTCAGCCTTGCTGTACTCGACGGTGACGTCGTTTGCCAGCACCAGCTTTTTCTCCTCCGTACCGGTGTTGTACGGGAAGGTAAAGCCCTTTTTCACCGTCACTCTGTCACCGTCCCCGTACGCATAGAATTTCAGCCCGGTATCCGCGTCCGTGAGTGCCGAGAGAGCGCTCTCGTCTGCGTAATTATCCAGCCGGAACACGAGGTTTCCCATCGCGTCGTGCCAGATCACCTCGACGGTGCGCGCGTTTGACGCGTTTTTGGATTCATAAGTGACGAGCTCCTTGTTGGTCAGATACCCGCCTTCGCCGTCGCTGACCTCCGTCACGATATCCTGCATCGTCTCCTGATTCTGCTGCCCGATATCGTAGGCGTTGGTCGCGAACGTGAGCCCCAGGCCGTTCCCCCAGAGCGTCGTTTTCGACGGCCACGTCTGGTTGGATGCAGTGTAGTCCTCTCCCCCCATGTATACGCCGGTAAACTGAAGCACGGGATCTCTTTGCACGGCGAACGCGGACATCAGTCCGAGCACCGCCGAACAAGTCATCACCGCCGCGAGCGCGACGATTGCCACAAGTTTCTTCTTCATAATTGACCTCCTTATGATCATTCAATCAGTATCCGTAAGAATAGCTGTATCTGCCGAGCGGGGCGCTGTCCCCCGTCGCGTAGTAGTGCAAAATATCGTGCTCCGCGTCCTCCGCGGCAAACCAGGAGGGTTTCTGTACGTTATCCGACACTTTAAAGGAAAATTTCACGTTGTCCGCGGAGAGCCCCAGCGTTGAAAGCGGCACCGTGATCATCATCCGGTTTCCCTCCACGAGAAGCTCCGCCGCTCCGGCAGATTCCCAGTTCCAGCCGCCCGTGCTTTTCTCCACGCTGGTCGTATTGCCGTCCGGCGCGCGGTTGACGGCGAAGTTATACCCCGCGAAGCTATTGTCCTCCGTGCTCGCCTCCGTCTTTATGAGAATGTTCATCCAGTTGTCGCCCGATTCGTAGGCGGTGACGTCTTCTTTTGTCGTGACGAGAAAATAGAGATTGGTTCCGTCGTGCACGACGCGCGTCTCCAGAATGTCGTTCCGGTCGGTGGCGTCCGTATAGTACGGGCCCGTCGGCTTCACGTCGAAGCTCCAGTAATCGCGCGCCAGCGCGTCTCCCTCAAAGTCCACGTAGACGGCGGGAACGTCTTCAAAATCCTCAAACGCGCGCACGGTTTTCGTCTTCCACAAATAGGTCTCCGCCGCGGGTTCGTACTTGAATTTTCTCAGGTTCCGCGTCAGCTGCAGGAGCGTGGTATCCTGATAGAGTGTCTTGTCCGGCTCGATATCGCGGGTGTACTGCTCGTAAAAATTATCCACCATGACCGCCTTTGAATCGAGGTTGCCGAACTTCATGCCCACCCATTCGTTCCAGCCGGTCACGTTGACAAACGTCACGTCCTTTCCCTTTTCTTCCAGAGAGAAGACCGTATCCCACTGGTTTTCGAAGTTCTGTCCCAGCTGCCAGTTTTCCTCTACTTTCTGTTCCTTGTAGTTGTAGCCGCGGCTGTTGCGGTCGATCATGTCCGTAAAGCCCAGATTGCCGTGCTGCGCGACGGACACGCTGATCGCCTTGCTCTCTTCGTGATAGGTCTGCGGCGCGCGGTTGCTGATCCAGGGAAAGCCGTTCGGCTTGGAGCCCTTGTTCGGCCACTGGGTCTCCTTGACGTCGAAGTAAAGCTGATCGGCGGCGGAGACGGGTACGAATTTGTTGACGTCTCCCCAGGTATCCGAAGCGCCGTCGTTCTGCTCCGTCGTCGCGATGATCATGGGGCGCACGCCGTCCGGCTTAAACCAGAGCGCCTCGTATTTGCCGCTGTCGTAAAACGCCCGGCGGATCTCTTCCACGCGTTCGCCCGACCGCGTATTGGTCAGAAAGACCACTTTCGGCACGTCCCAGCCCTTTTCATAGAGCTCCAGCATGGTGTCGAGCAGGGTATACGAAGGCGCTTTTACCACGCCTTCGAACTGAGATCCCCTGATATCTTCGTCATAGATCAGCGAATTGGACGTGTCCAGGAAAATAAAGTCGATTCCCGCGAGGATAAACAGCTCCATGTGCCGCGTGATCACCCACGGGTCGGAGGAGTTGTAATAGCCGTACAGGGGTTCGTTCGTAAAGTGGAACGCCCCGATCTGGCTGAGCTGTTGATACGCCGCATTGGATGGGTCGATGTTCCAGAATGCGGCAGCCCCCTCTTCGGTGGACATCAGCTTGGTGCAGTCGAAGATGTTGTGGTAATAGTAATTCGTATTGGAAATCCACATCCAGTAAAACAGCCCGACAAAGCGCTCCCGGTCAGTCTTCAGGTATCCCATCGGGGCGATCTCCCGCCCGAATTTATCCGTCGCGGACAGGCTCGCCATGCTGAACTCGTAGGCGCTCAGGTTCCGGCGCGCGTCCTGCGGCGCGGCGGGAGGATTCTCCCTGCACCCCGCCCCCACGGAAAACAGCAGAAAAAACGCCATGAAAAAGGAAAACAGTTTTTTACTCATAATACCTCTCAATATCCGTACGTATAGTTAAGCCTGCCGATGGGCGCGGAATCCCCCGTGATATAATAATGCAGGACCTCGTGATCGGGGTCGTCCGCTTCATACCAGCCGGGTTTTTGCACGTTGTCCGCCACTTTGAAGGAAAATTTCACGTTGTCTGAGGACAGCCCCAGCGCGGAGAGCGGCACGGTCACCGTAAGGTATTTCCCGCTGACGGAGATCTCCGCCTCGCCCGTCTTTTCCCAGTTCCAGCCGCCCGCGCTTCTCTCGACGGTGGTCTTATCGCCGTCCGGCGCGCGGTTGACGATGTAGTCGTACCCCTCGAACCCGGTATTCACGTCGCCGTCCCCCGTCTGAATCAGAATGTTCATCCAGTTGTCGCCCGAGACGTAGGGGATGACGTCTTCCGCCGTTTCGATCCGGAAATAGACGTTCTGCCCGTCCGCGGTGACGCGCACCTCCGCGATGTCGTTCCGGTTGGTGTCGTCCCGATACCAGGCGCCGACGAGGTTTTGATTGAGGCTCGCTGTGCGGATGTCGTATCCGCAGAAGTCCCGCCTGCGGGCGTCCCCCACGAAATCCCGGTAGACGGCCGTCCCGCTGTCGAAATCGGAGTTCTTTCCGATCGTCTTTCCGCCCCACTCGATGGCGGCGCCGGACTCCAGTCCGTCGTACTTCAGCCTGCGCACGTTACGCACCAGCTGCATATACACGTTGTCCTTGTAATACGTCTTGTCCGGCTCGATATCGCGGGAATACTCCGCCGAAAAATTATCCACCATCATGAAGCGGGTGGGATTTCTGCCGTTGTCGCAATACGCGTCGCTGTCCGCGCGCGTCTTCTGCCCGACCCATTCGTTCCAGCCGGTGACGGTGACGAATTCGATCTCCTTCCCCTCCGCTTCGTATGTGAATACAGTCTCCCATTCGTTTTCAAAGTTTCTCCCCGCCGCCCAGTTTTCCTCAATGGTGTCCGTATGGTAGTCGTATCCCTTGGAGCTCCACTTGTGGCGGAGGCTGAAAAGCACGTGCGTTTTGCTGTGCTGCGATACGCTCACGTTGATCGCCCTGCTCTCTTCGTGGAATTTCTGCGGGTAATCCCAGCTCATCCAGGGGAAACCCTGAGGCTGCGCCTCCCTGGTCGGCCACTGCGATTCCTTCACGTCGAAATACTCCTGCAGGGCGGGCGAAATGTTGTTGTACTTGGACGGATCGTCCGGATCCATGTCGCTGCCGCCGCCGTTGTTTTCCGTCGTTCCGATGATCAATGGCCTTCCCTCCGGCTTGAACCAGAGATCCTCATACTTTCCGCTGCGGTAATAGGCGTCGAAGATCTCCTGCACGCGGTCGCCCGAGCAGGAGTTGGTGTAAAAAGCGACCTTCGGCACATCCCAGCCCTGATCGTAATATTCGAGCAGCGTATCCAGCACGGCCATGCCGGCGCCCTTGATTTTTCCGCCTTCCGGCTGCTGGCTGTGGTTGACCGCGTACGTATAGTAGTTTGTGGCATCGAAGAAGATAAAGTCCACGTCCGCGAGCGTCAGCATCTCGATGTGCCGTGCGATCACCCACGGATCGGACGAATTGTAGTAGCCCAGCATGGGCTCGTTCGTCCAGTGCATGTAATCCAGCGGGCTGGCGTTCTCCATCCCGTCGCCGGGCGGATTCACCGTCTGAAAGAGCGCCTGTTCCCCTTCCGGCGTGGAGAGGAGCTTCGTGACGTCGTATACGCCGAACTGATGGTCGTTGTTTCCCATCCACAGCCAGTAAAACACGCCGACGTAACGCACTTTATCCGTCTTCTCCGCATACATGGGCGCGATCGTCCGGTTCTCGCGGTCGACCGCGGATAAACTCGCCGCCGTAAACGCGTAGTCGTTCAGCCCGCGTTTGAAATTCCCCTCCGCCGCAGGCTGCGCGCATCCGCCGAAAAAGGCGGCGATCAGCAGCGCGGCGAGGAGCTTTCCGAAATGTCTCATCTTTTCCTCCTGTCAGATTGCTTCAGCCCTTTAAGCCCACCGTCGAGATGCCCTGCACCAGATATTTCTGGAAAAACGCATAGCAGAGGGTGGGAACGAGGGACAGAATCGTGCACGCCGAGAAGATATACTCGGGGTGATAGAGATTTTCGTCCGACCACAGATTGCGGTACAGCGCATAGGCGAAGGGACGCATGGCGCTCTCCACCTGTTTCAGATAGATGGAGGGCGTGTAATAATCCCCCCATACCCCCATAAAGACGCTCACCGCCAGATAGATCACGATGGTTTTGGAGAGGGGCATCGCAATGGTCACAAAGCTCCGGAACGGCCCCGCGCCGTCGATCGACGCCGATTCAAATACCTCCGCCGGCTGCGAGAGCATGAACTGCCGCGCGAGAAAGACGTTCATTGCGCCGCCGAACAGCAGGTTGGGCAGAAACAGCGGCAGATAGGTGTTCAGCATTCCGAAATCGTTGTACATGACGTACAGCGGAACCTGCGTCACCACGCCGGGCAGCATCACCGTCCCCAGCATAAAGGCGAAGATGAACTTTTTGCCGATCCAGTTGAGCCGCGTGAACGCATACGCCGCCAGAAGGGAGGAAAACGGCACCGCGAAGGCGTTGAGCGCGCTCAGCCAGAGACTGTGCACCAGGGGCATTCCGTATCCGCCGTCCGAAAACGCATGAATGTAGTTGCTGAACATGACCCGGTCGGGGAAAAAGTGCATGATCACGTCTTCCGCGCGCTGTGCGGTCATCAGTCCCCTGCTGATCATAAAGACGTAGGGAAAGACGAACACCGCGCCCAGCGCGATCAGAAACAGATATAAAAAGGAGTACCCGACCGCCTTCCTGACTTTTTCCCGTCTGCTAATAGTTACCATCGTTCAGCCTCTTATCCACTTTGAACATAATGAGCGTGATCGCCGCGGTGATGATCATCAGCACCCAGCTGAGCGCGGATGCGTACCCGATATTCGTCCTTCTGAACGCCTCGATGTACACTTTTACGCCCAGCATAAGCGTTGCGTCGTTGTTGCCCGCGCCCGTATTGGGCGCGAAGGCGATCGTTCCGTTGAACTGGACGGTCGCGATCGTCAGCGTGATCATATTGTAGAGAAACAGCGGGCCGGACTGCGGAATCGTGATGGAAACCAGCTTGCGCAGCCGCCCCGCGCCGTCGATCTCCGCCGCCTCGTAGAGCTGCTCGGGAATGTTCTTGAAAGCGGCGAGCCAGATGATCGTGCCGCCGCCCAGACTCCAGAGATTCATCACGAGGATGGAGCGGATCGCCTCCAGATCCGAGCTGAAAAAATAAGAGCTCGGCGACAGCCCGAAAAACATCCTGATCTGATTGAAAATGCCGGGCGACTCTGTGCCGTATTTCATGATATTGCTCCAGAGAATGCCCCCCGCGATCGCGGGGATCACGCAGGGCAGATAGTACACCACGCGGAAAATCTTGATCCCCGGGATTTTCAGGTTCAGAAGGAGCGCGAGCGCGTACGTCAGCACCAGAACCATCGCGATGTTTCCCGCGCCGAAGATAAGCGTGTTCCGAAACGCCGTCCTGACAGCGGGATCGCGGAACATCTTGATATAATTTCCCAACCCGACGAAGTCGTATTTCGTGGTCATATCGTAATCGTGAAAGGAGTACATCACGGACTGGATGATGGGAGCGAGCGTAAAGATACACAGCCCTGCCACCGTCGGCAGGATAAAGAGCCAGCCCGGGATACTCTCCTTTACTTTTTTTGCCAGAACTTTTTTGGAAATCATATCTCGGCTACCGCGTTTGCGAGGCTGTCCTTCGCCAGCCTGATACACTCCTCCGCCGTCGTATTGGAAGTCAGGCAGTTCCGCGTGAACGTCTGGAGCGCATACTGGATATCGAACATATGCGAGGGATCGAATCCCTTGAAATATGCGGGCGTCACCTTGTTCTCGCCGTGCGCCATGAACGCGTCCAGATTGAGATGTTTAAAGTCCTTCGCCCAGGTCTTTTCCTCGCTTAAAGAACGGAGCAGGGAGGGCGTCGTGGAGACGCCGCTCGAGCACATCGCAAGCTGCCCCTCTTCGCTGATCATATAGTGCAGAAACGCCCAGGCGAGATCTCTGTTTTCACTGGTCGAGCTGATGCCCCAGCCGGCAAATCCCGTTCCGATCCGCCCCGTCTCCGCCCCGCCGACGAGCGGGAACGTAAGCACGTCGAAATTATCCTTCAAAACTTCGTATTTCTGCATTTCGGAAGGGCCGTTGGAGGCGAATTCAAAAGCGGCGGAGCCGTTGATAAGGCGCGCGTTGGAGCCCGAATCCCAAGTGGGAGCGATCTTCTTGTCGATCAGCTCCTTATAGAGCGCGATAAATTCCCTTGTTTCCTCCGAATCGATGGCGACCTCGCCGTCCCGGTATGCCTCGGCGCCGACGGACTGCATGATGGGATTCCACACGCTTTCCCAGTCAAACAGCGTCTGACGGATGCAGTAATAGTTTGCATACTTCGTTCTGTCCCGATCCCAGAAAGCGACGAGATCCTCGCAGACGCTGATGAAGTCTTCCCACGTCCAGTCGTTGCTGAGGCGGGGATCCCTGTCCGCGCCCGAGGTCTTGATGCCGGCTTCTTCCAGCATGGAGCGGTTGAAAAAGGTCACCACCGTGTCCGCATTGCGCGGCATGATATAGCGCTTGCCTTCATACGTCGCCATGTTGAAATATTCCGAATAGTAATCCGCCATATCCAGCGTGCCCGCCTCCTCTGTCGCCTTAAAATACGGCTCCAGATTGACGACCACCTTCTTACCGACGAGATAGTAGTACATCGCCGTGTTGGTATACACCAGATCGGGCATGGATTCGGACTGCACCAGCGTGCCGATCGTATCCATATACATCTCGTCCGTAATCATGTCCGCATGCTTTACGACGGTCACGTTCGGATAGATCGCCTTAAATCCCTTTGCAAGCACGTCGATGATGTCGCTCTCCCTTCCGCCGTCCGTGCTGAGTACGAGAATGGAAAGCGTCCCCTCCGTGTTCTGATCCAGATCGATGTTTACTTCATAGTCTCCGTCGGTCTCCTTGTCGATGATGACAGGCTTGCAGCCGGCCATGCCGAACGCGCAGACCAGCGCCAAAAGCCAGACAACTATCTTTTTCATCCTTACCTCCGTTTGGGCACGGTTGCCCGTTTTGATTTTCATCTATAAACGCCGCCCGGCGAAAACGCTTTCCCCGGGCAATCGCTTCAATTCCCTTGTTCCGAACGGAAAAAGCCCCTTCTGCAAGGCGTTTTCCCCCGTTCGGTCACATCAATTTTATAACAAAATACCCCTGCTGTGAATGTATATAACCCCTGAAAAACATGGATTATTTTCAGATTTCTTTTTGAATCGCTTGTAAAAAACCCAAAATTGTGCTATTCTTTTTTTATGAACGATCTCACCGGCGACAATCTTTTAAATATTTTCGGCAACCTGAAAGTCAAAATCGACGAGGCGAATTTTGTCCGCGTCTGGCCTTTCTGGCAGGATATCGTCGCTTTTTATCCGTACAATAGACTCTATCTCATCACGGACGGCTGCGCAGACCTCTATCTCAGGGATAAAACCGTCAGAATGGAGCCCGATTTCATCTACTTTGTTCCGCAGTACACCGTCGTGCGCGGCGAATGCGACATTTTCGGACACTACTTCTGCCATTTCGAGATCGATGCACCCTTTTCCGACCTCACCAAGTTCGTGCAGTTTTCCGACCGCGTGCCCGCCGACGAGCGCGACAGGGAGCTGTTCGAAACCGTCATGAAGAATTTTCCGAGCGACACGCCGCAAAAACTCTTTAACGCCAACGGCGCGTTTATGCTGCTCTTTTCCAAGCTGCTTGAAAACGCATCCTACGTAGATTCCGAGAAGACGCGCTTCATCCCCGTCCTGAAGTACGTGGACGAGAATTATCAAAAGCCGATTTCCCTGGAAGACCTCGCGAACCTGATGTCGCTGAACACGCGCTATTTCTGCACCCTGTTCAAAAGTGCTTTCCGCATCTCGCCTTGGCAGCATGTCATCTACACCCGCCTGAACAAAGCGGCTGTGCTCTTGAAGAGCAACGACAAATCCATCCGCGAAATTTCCTTCGCCGTGGGCTTTGAAGACGAGTTTTATTTCTCCCGTCTCTTCAAAAAAAAGTTCGGGCTCTCCCCGCTGGGCTATCGGAACAAGCTGGAAACTTATCAGAATTACTCCAAAATCGGCGGCACGCTCCTCACGAAACAGTAGCGGCATAACCCGGGCGCCGAAAAACAGTGTTCCTTTTTTATTATGGAATAATCGGAATTTTTCATGTGATCGCGGCGTATTTTCCCCTTTCCCCGCCGCAAAGCAGCTTTTTCATTCGCTGGAAGCGAATGAAAAAGGAGCATGCTCCTTTTTCATTCGCTGGAAGCGAATGAAAAAGGAGCATGCTCCTTTGCAAATTTTGCGTTTTTATTTATCGATTATATCATAAAAGCCATTCAAATTCAACGAAAAAGCAGAAAATTTTTCTTTCCCCTCACAAAATTTAAATGCACGCAAAGCGAATGTTTCGTAAAACCGCAAAAAACGCCGTGTTTCGGACGTCTGCCGCGCCGCCGCAGATGAAAATTAGCCTTTCTCTCAAAACTTTTGAAATAAACCGAAAATATTTTTGACATTTCAGCGAAATTATGCTAAGATAATTGGGCAAGATTCGGAGGAATACCCAAGAGGCCGAAGGGGCTCCCCTGCTAAGGGAGTAGTATGTGATAAGCGTAGCGAGGGTTCAAATCCCTCTTCCTCCGCCATAAAACACAATATATTGTAGTTTTTCTTTGTCAGGGATTCACAATATATTGTGTTTTATTTTTGCCTTTTTTCTGTTTGCGGGGATTTTTGGGGACTAAATCTCATAAACTAGCCTCTCTGCCTGCTCTCGCATATATGCAAGCGTAAAATGCGTGTATACTTTCGCCGTCATGCCTTGTAAGCTGTGCGCCGTCCATATACTTACGATCTCATTTTCAATGCCGCATTCTCGCGCACGCGTTGTGAACGTATGGCGTAAATCTTTTAAAGTATGCCCCGGCACTATTGTTGAAAATTTATCCGCTAACTTACTCGTATTAAACTCCCATGGCTCCGCCTTGATTCTCTCTATATACGGGGCAAGTTTCGGAAACAAAGGTAAAACCCGTTCTTTTTCCTTTTGGTACTGCTTCAGCTTTCCGTTCTTAAAGGTCAGCGTGTTATCCTCGTTGATTCTCATTGACCGATACTCACACGGCCGGCACCCCGTATATAACATGATGAGATAAGCCAGCTCGTAACGGTGCCCGCGGATTTTTTTCAGAAACTCCCGTTCGTCCTCTTTCGTCAATGCCTGTCCCGTCGTTCTTTCGTGTTTCGGGATCTTCACCGCCTTTGCCGGATTCCGTTCCAGATACCTGTTTTCTACCGCATAATCAAAAATGTTTCTTAACAGTAATAAGACATCTTCGCACGTTCTCGGCGCACTCTCTCTCAGTTTGAGAAGATACTCCTGCAACATGATCGGCGTTATAGCAGAAAGGGAATAATCGGCAAAATTACGTTCGATATGATTTTTGTATTTATTGAAATACTTTTCATAAGTCAATTCCGTAACATTCGGCTTTTTCACGGTTTCCATATACTTCAAGGCAAACTCGCCGAAATTCTGCCGTTTCTTCGGTTTCTCGGGTTCTCCGCCTTTTCCGTAACTCTCTGCCCATTCCATGCACTTCCGCTTTGCTTCCGCCCGTTTCATGCTCGAAAAGCTCTTTTCCTGTCCGTCCCTGCGGTATCTCAATTCTACAATCCCGTTTGCCTTTATCCGAAGTACGCAATACCGCAAGAACGGATACCGAGCCAGCTCCGACCGGGTGAACATGCTTTCCGCGCTCCCGCTGATTCCGCTGTTGCCCATATTCAGCAAAGTTACCAGCTTTTTCATGTCCTTTGCCAAATCCTCCAGCTGCTCTTTCAGTTCCGCGTATCCCTTTTCTTCCGTCATGTCTTTTCTCCGTTCTGTTGCATCGTCGCAACGGTTTCCCGCTCCGCTTTCTTTCGCGCCCTGTATTCCTTCTGCCATTTACTCCGGCGTTCTTTCACTTCCGGTCGCGCATTGTATTCACGGAGATGTTCTTTCCCCTCCGGTCGGGCATAATATTTTCTATTCAATTCCCGCCGGTGTTCTTTAACCTCTGATCGCGCATAGTATTCGCGGAGGTATTCTTTCCTCTCCGGCTGGGCATAATATTTTCTTTCCAATTCCCGCCGGCGCTCTTTAACCTCCGGTCGTGCATTGTATTCGCGGATCTTTTCCTTTACCTCGGGTCGGGCGCGATATTTCCGCTGCCATTCCCTTTTCCATTCTTTTCCCCTCGAACTGGCTCCGAATGCACGCAAACGCTCTTTCCGGCGCGCTTTCACTTCCGGTCGCGCATTGTATTCGCGATTGTATTCTCTCCTTTCTGGCCGCGCATTGTATTCTTTGGCTCTTTCACGCCTTCGCTCCTTTACTTCCGGACGTTGCCAATATTCCCTCGAATATTCCCTCCGTTTCTCCTTTACCTCCGCTCTCCGGCTGTATTCTCTCATCCGTTCACAATTCCGCTCCCGTACTTCCGGCTGCGCATAATATTTGCAATAATATTCCCTGTCCCGCTCCTTTTTCGTCTGCCTTGCCGCTATGCTCCCGTACCGTTCCGCCTCTTCTACCGCTCCCAGCAGTTCCGCCCGGTTCTCAATCAGAAAGTCCTGAACTTTTACGCCCATATCAAACACCCCCGACTCTCGTCGTAATTGTAAAACAGCTCCGCCAGCGTTTCCCGTTTCAGTTCCGCATTCCCTTTCGTCAGCACTTCCAACTTCGCCGATATATCCGCAAAAAATTCTTCTGTTCGTTCTCTCTCCGTAATTCTTATATCCGGCACCGGGCGGAAATCTGCCAGCAAATTGCATAATGAGCAATCCTCCGTTCCCGGCATTTCTGCATCCAGGCTTAATCCGTTTCCCATAATCAACTCGCTTACATACATCCGCAACCCGAATACCAAGCTCCCCGGCGTTTTATAGCTCATCTGCGGTAAACTTATGTATATCTGATTCAGCACTTCGTCCGCTTCCAGACGGAACAGCCGCGCCCAGCCTTTTGCATACATTTGAAACGCCCTTTCGTTCCTTGTAAATACTTCCCGCAGCGTTTCAATATCGCTCTCCCGGATCCGCTCCGCTTCTTCTTTCGTCATTCTGATTGCTGTCGCGCGCGGGTTCTTCGCTTCCTTTTCCCATGCTTCCGCATTCCACTTCGTTTCCTTACGTGCTCTCATAGCTCCACCCCGAAAATCCGCTTCCGCTTCATTTCATATGAGCGGGCAAGCGCATTCTTTGCCAGCCCTCGGACATATCCCAGCGTATATATATAATCACTTTCGTCTTCTTCCTCGTCGTTGCATACTATGATTCCGCCCGACGCGATCTCCCGCAACACTCTCTCATACATATCGCAACGCCGCTCTAATTCCGCTACTTTCATGCGCTTGCCCCCTCCTTTACTCATTCAAAAACATTTCTATCTTCGCTACGTCCGACGCCTTTTTCGGGATCATGGGCACGTGATACCTCCGCCCGTCTTTATCGTAACTTACCGCGTTATACTTTACCATTTTCGTTCGCTTTCCGTTGCTGTCCGAATATTCCGTCACGACCTCCAACACCGGCTTCGTCAATTCGTTTGCCGGGTTATACAAATCTTCCAGCATTTCAAATATATTGAAATCACGATTTTTGCAGGTCATACTCGCTCGACAGGTCTTTCCGAACAGTTTCCCCTCGATCTCGTAATATACCGACTTTTGCCCGTCGCTTTTCCTTACGTACGGTTCCCGGAGCAATTCAAACGTTTTCCTGTTCTTCTGTTCTTTCTTCTCCTCCGCCGCTGCGCTTCCCATTGCTTCCGCCATGTCCTTCTTCGTTTCATTTGCCATTTTTCTTTTACCTCCGTTTCCTTTTCTTTTTTTCGCCCGTCTCGCCGTTAGCTCAGCGTTTCTTTCTTCTTCCCGTCGGCACTCTTTTTTTTCCTTTGTACTTTTGAAACTCATAAAAGAGATAATTAGATTCCCTTTCACCTGCTTTTTGCTTGTGCGGTTTTGAAACTACCCAATAAATACCGACGAAATATAAATTTACAATATCCACATATTTGTGGATATATTGAAATAATAAACCACATATTTGTGGAAGTCAAGCGTTTTCAACAAATTTGTGGTAAATAATTTATAAGGAGATAAAAATATGTTAAATTACGGGGAAGCTTTAAAGTATCAAAGAGAAATAAATGGAAAATCTTTATTAGATATTCAAAAAGCAACAGGTATTTCGAATCAAAATTTAAGTCGTTGGGAGCGAGGAGATGTCTTACCTAACATCGATTTTTGCGTACGGCTCGCTTCCTTTTACGGTATAACTCTCGACGAGCTTGTCGGACTTGATCAAGCCAATACTTCAACCGTCAACAATACGATCTCTTCCGCCGCTTTATCTGAAGACGAAAAAGAGACGATAGCCCTGCTCCATGAAACCCAGTATCCCGATAAGGTTATCACTTTGGTAAAAGAGTTTATTAAACTTTCTCCGCGCATGCAGGATACTTTCATTGATTATATTCAAAGCGTTACCGAAAGCGACATTATGAAAAAATACCGATCTCAAAAAAAATGAGAGATTTTAAGCAGGAGAGTATAAGGCGATACCTAGTCTTGACAAGCGCGGGCGCTGGCGCGCCCGCGGACAAGGTATCGCCTTATTTTCCACCCTGGCGGGCGGAAAAGCGAGGTTTCGGACACGGCGAAGCCGCCTTTCTGTCCGAAACCCGTCGTCTTTTCCTGTCCCGCCCCCGTTCGGGGTGTATGCTAAAATAGAGGGTATCACTCGATCCCTCTTTGTCTCATCGGTTGCGCAGATTCTTCCGCGCGATTATTCGATTGCTACCCCCTTTGCCGGTCTTCTGCCCGGCATTTCCCCCAAAGGGGAACTTGTTGGACTGTTAAAGGGAAAGGGGGCGGGGCTCGTTCCTGGCGGATTTTTTGCCCCTTTTTCGACTCGTTTCCGCTCTTCTGCGTGTCTCCCTTTCGGTTGGTCGGCTCTCGTTCCTTTTGCCGCCCTACGCCGTCTTTTTCCCTCGTTTTTCCTTAGCTCGCCCGCGCTCGCTCTTCTGCCTCTCCCGTGTATATCCTCTCATACTTCGGCCGCTGCGCTTCTACCGTTTCGTTAAATAACACGTACTTTATTACAAAGTCATTTTCGATTGTCGGGCATATTTCTATTTCCTCGTCCGGGACTTCTATCAGGATCTCCGTCGGTAGCCCTCTCGAATATACCGCCCTCGTCTCTGATTTCGTCATATACTTTGCCATATATTCCACCCGTCCGCCGTGTACAATGTCCGCGCGGGTTATTTCTTCAAACGTGCTCCGCCCGAACCTATCATTGAAAAAGGTGTTTTGCATGGTCGTTTGCATTCTGCCGTGTTTTTTGTCGTAGTCTTCGATCTCGACCAGCTCTCCGACGAACTGTCCGGCGGGGATATATAAGAGCGCGTGCATGTGCAGCCGGTCTCCGTCCTCTCCGCGTTCCCAAACTCCGATATACTTCCAGCCCCGGCGGGTGGCGAAGTTCGACAGCGTTCGCCGAATCTTCTTTTGAAATTGCGATTCCGTCATTTTTTCGTCCGAATAGGTAAACGTCACCCAATAATTCCAAGGGTGCAGATACGCCTTGCGGAACAGCCGTTTTTTTCTTAGCCAGGCGTTTCGATCTTCCCGATCGATATTCCGTTCTACTTCGGCGCGCAAGCCCTCGAATTTTGAAAACAAGGGGCGTAAATCTTCCGTGATGCCGTCTATCTTTTGTTGCCTTTGGTTCGGCTTGCGGGTATCTAATTTCCGATATTCGTCCGAAAAGAACAACGCGCTGAACGCTTCGTCAAACACTGTCTTTCTCTTCGGCGGGTGGTGCATGGGCTTTCTCCTCGTCGGGAAAAATCCCACGTACGCACTCCCGTCGTGGTACACTTTATATGCCGGATTCGTCATCAACATTTTCGCCTTTTCCTCCTCGTTTCCTTTCGTTCCCGCGGGAAATTTTCTGAACCTTATGAAAAAAAGTGCGGCTTTTTTCGCACTTTTTTTCTCGCCCCCTTTGGTTCAAATCCCTCTTCCTCCGCCAAACTACGGCGCTTGCTCAGAGCCGAAACAGAAAAGAGAAGCCGAATTGCTTCTCTTTTCTTTTTCGTCAATTTTGCCGCGCCTGCGTTATGCTCCGGAATGCGGGCACCGACCGCGTGACGCTTCGCTTTGCTACGCTATTCCGTCGCGCTTTGCGCTCCTTACAAATCCCTCTTCCTCCGCCACATTAGACCGTGTTGAACCCCAAGGGGTTATGCACGGTCTTTTATTTTTGGGTTCCAATGGGGGTTAACTCTCTTTTCCAAAAGTACAGTTTAAGCAAAAGTTTAAACTGTACTTTTTCTTTTCTTTGTGGTATAATGAATATAAGTTTTGTGTTTTACAGGGTGAAAAGATGGGTATATACGAAAAAGCAAGAGGGTTTATCTACCGAAATGCCAGACCGCTTGATTTTGCAAGATGGCAGTATCAATTTGAGAATGGCAGCAAAGAAGCGGTGATAAATGCGCTTTCCCGTTATCAAAATAACGACGGGGGGTTTGGACATGCTTTGGAGCCGGATGCTTGGAATCCTAACTCATCACCGATACAAACTTGGTGTGCAACCGAAATTTTGCGTGAAATAGATTTTACAGACAATACACATCCGATCATCAACGGCATACTCAAATATCTTGCAAGCGGCAAGGACTTTGAAGGGCATTTTTGGTATAATACTGTTAAAAGCAACAATGACTATCCCCATGCCCCTTGGTGGCATACTGAAAACGACAGCACTAGTCATAACGATTATAATCCGACGGCTTGTTTTGCAGGCTTCATTATCAGATTTTCTGACGAGAAAAGTGATTTATATAAACTTGGCTGTCGTATTGCAAAAGAAGCTTTTGATGCATATGTTACACAAGGTATTTTAAATGACACGCATACCTGTCTTTGCTATATTCGAATGATGGAATATGTTGAGGAATCAAATCAAACGGATATCATTGATTTATCAGCGTTAAAATCAAAACTGATCAAGCAGGTTAAAAACAGCATTTCGAATAATGCAAAGGCATGGGAAACATCCTATCTTTGCAGGCCGTCACAGTTTTTCAATTCCGTTGACAGCATTTTTTATGACGGCAATCAAAAAATCGCTGAATATGAATGCGAATATATCAATAAGACTCAGCAGGAAGACGGCTCATGGACTGTTCCCTGGAGTTGGCATGAATATCCCAATGAGTGGGCTATCGCAAAAAATTGGTGGAAAAGCAATGGCATATTAGCTAATATGATTTATCTTAAAAGGATGGGAAAAGCCTGATATAGCTCACGCAGATGAGCAATTTTATGTTTGTAAATTTTACATTATCTAAGCGTTACTGTCTTTCCGGGCAAGGCGCAGTTGCCCCTGGGTTGACTGGTGCTTTCTATTTTGATATTATAAGGAGCTAACACGGGAAAACGATGGGAAATTTTAATGAAAAGTATTTTAAAACGGAAGGAGCGATCCGGCAGGACGTCAATGCGATCGACAGCGTTTTGGCGGAGGGGGAGGAGATTCTCTGGCGTGCAAAACCCAAAAAAAGCGCGTTTATCTGGGGGAAAATAATGCAGATGCTGCCGATTGTCCTGTTATGGGTCTGCTTTGACGGCTTTTTCATCGGCATTCTGATCGGCACGGTAAAAGAAATACCGACCGGCCTGGTCATCTTTCTCTGCGTCTTTTTCGCGTTCCATCTTGCCCCGCTCTGGATTTGGCTGACCAATGTGTTAACAGCGGGGCGCCGTGTAAAGAATACCGAATATGCATTTACCGATAAGCGCATCATTATCCGCAGCGGACTGATCGGCATCGATATTGCCAACATTTACTATTCGGATATCCAGAGCGTCAACGTGCGGGTGGGACTGATTGACAGAATACTGAAAGTCGGCGATATCTACATCAGCGGCTCCTTCAAGGCGCAGGTACTCAGCGATATCGCGGATCCGTACCGCGTTACTTCCGAGCTGCAAACGATTATTCACGATATCAAGGCGGATATTTTGTACCCCAACGCGCTCCGCCCAGAAGAAAATCCCGGTTATCATACAAAATACCGGCCTTAATGCCGCGAAATCAGAATATCAGAGAGACGGCGCCGCGCCGTCTTTTTTATGCAGACGCCCGTTTTTTTCGGAATTGCCAGTTGGATTGCACCGCCGTTATGTTAAAAAATCTTTTTTCCCGGCGGCTACCCGAATATGTCTCTTATTCGCTTTCCATTTGAATCGGAATCTGTTATAATATTTTTATTATAATAAAAGGGGTAAAAGGATGGATCTAACCAACGTGCCGTCGGGAACGCCGACCAGCGTCGTGCAGACGCTTGAAAATCACCTGTCTGTTGCAGACTCTATTTTGGCCAGAGACAAACGCCTTCTTCCCATGCTCATGACGCAGGGAAGCCGGAAAAAGGACAACAATTTATTTCAGTTGCGGCCGCAACGCGGAAACGACGACGAGCACAAACTTTTAAAAGCGGCGACGAGTGTGCTGCGGGATATCGATTATGAAATTGCCCTGCTCTCATACAGTACACAAATCATGCAGAATGGATCTGCCTCGTCAGATGCTCTGAAAACGTATATCTTCGATAAAAACGGACAAACTTTCGTATTTTACACCCTCTATGAGATCAAAGGCTTTTTGAAAAAGAAAGTTACTTTTCAAAAAAGCATGTTCGCCGAACGGTTTAAAACCTTCGATCCGCAATAAACTGCTCAAATTCTTTCGCCCTGCCGCACGGCAGGGCGGTTTTTACATCAGCGGCTGAATGATCTGCAGCAGTCCTCTGCCCAATTTGCCGAGTCCGCCGGCAGCGAAGTCCCGGATCCGCGCCCGCTCGCTGTCCGCCGTCATCTCCGTCAGGTCGCGGCAGACGGCCTTTGCGGCTTCCCCGCCGAAAAACGCGTTGCACTCAAAGTGCAGATAAAAACTCCTGAAATCCATATTCGTCGTGCCGACGACCGCATACCTGCCGTCCACGGCAAACATCTTCGCGTGATTAAAACCGGGCGTATAGATATAAACTTCCGCGCCGAACGACATAAGCCGTTCGGCGTTCTGTTTTGTGAGCGCGTAGATCGCGGCCTTGTCGGGGATCGCCGGAAGGATCGCGCGGACCATAATGCCTCGCTTGACCGCGCCCGACAGGGCGGAAAGCAGCTTTTCGTCCAGCAAAAGATAGGGCGTGGAAAAGACGACCTCTTTTTTCGCGCTCCGCACGAGCGCCAGATACAGATGCTCCGCCGCCGCGTTGGACTGCACGGGCGAATCCGAAAACAGGAGGACCTCGCCTGACCCCGCTGGCATTTCCGGGAAATAGCCGCGGTACGCTTCCTGCCCGTAGCGCATCGCCCAGATCTGCAGGAACATGGCCGTGAGATTTGCCACGCAGGCGCCCTTTACCGAAACGCCGGTATCCTTCCAGTATCCGAATTTACCGTACCCCTTGATATATTCGTCCGCAATGTTGGCGCCGCAGAGAAATCCCTCCTGCCCGTCGATGACGGCGAGCTTCCGGTGCGTGCGGTTGTTGACGCCGTCCAGCCGGAAAACGGGATTGAAGTAGTGGATTCTGACGCCCGCGCGCTCCAGTGCTTCGCAGTCCCGCCGGCGGATTCCGCCCAGACACCCCATATCGTCCAGCACCAGGCGGATCTCCGTCTGTTCCTTTGCCTTGCAGAGAAGTATCCTTTCCAGCCTGTCCCAGAGGACGCCCTTTTTCGCGATGAAAAATTCCAGAAAGACAAAATGCTTTGCCCCTTCGATCGCCGAGAGCAGCGCGTCGAAGAACCGTTCGCCCGTCGCGTAATAGGAGACGTCGCCCCGCGCCGCGGGATAGCCCGTCTCGCAGAAAATGGTCTCCGCCGCTTCAAAGAACAGCCCGTCGCCCTGCGCGGGCGCGGGGAGATAAGCATCCAGCCCGAGGGATTTTTTCGTGTAAGAGCGGTCGTTTTTGAGTCCGAAACGGCTGTTTCCGAAGAATAAAAAGAGAGCGCCCCCCAAAAACGGAGCGATCAGCGCGGGAAACATCCAGGAAATCTTATATTCCGGCGGCATCGCGCGGGAGACGATATACGCGCCGAACAGGATCGCCGCGCATGCGGAAAACAAAAAAAACAGCGCGAGATAAGCGGGCGCATAGATCCATAGCAGCACGGGGAGGACAAATGCGGCAAAGAGAAGCGCCGTCACGGCGGCCGTCTTCAGCAGCCACTTCAAGACGCTCATGCGCACCCCCTGACCGCCGTGCCCTGCAGCGGCTGATAAGTATCTTTGCGGATGACTTTGCGGGATACCAGGCGCTCTCCCTTATATTCGGAGAGAATGCCCATACTCTTCAGCCCCTCTTTGCTGTAAGAGATCACTCTGATCTCCCCGGCAGGCAGATCGGGGTATTCTCCCCTGTCGTCCTCCGTGACGATCTCGGGCGGAGCGGGGATCACTTCCACCGTCCTGCTCTCGCGCACGAACCTCCGGTCCGTCTTTTCCCCGAAAACGGAGATCGTGAGGCGTTCGCCGTCCGCTTCCGCGCGGATGTATACGGGCAGCGCCGTCTCGTTTTCAAACCGCAGATCGCTCCCCGCCGAATTGACCATCGCGTCAAACGAGGGCGCCACATAGGAGACGGGGAGGGAATGCGGGTGATATTCGGAAATCTTCATGCCGGCGAGCAGCGCGGCATTGTAGACAGTGGAAGAAACCTGGCACACGCCTCCGCCGATTCCGTCCGTAAATTGACCGTTGAAAATGATCTTTGCGGGGAGATATCCCCGCGCGGCGGTCCGCTCTCCCACGACGAAGTTGAAGGAAAACTGCCCGCCCGGCTCGATCAGCGTGCCGTCGATCGCCGCCGCCGCGAGCGCGATATTGTGCTTGCGCTCCTCCGTCGAACCGCCGTAAGACGTGTAAAATTTTCCCCTGAGCGCAAATTCCGCGCCGCCCGAAGCGAACGGCAGCCTCTCCGCCTCCGCTTTCGCCGATCGGAACATTCCGGAAAATCCGATGACGGTCAGAACCGCCACCATGAGAAACAGGACGATGTTGTTGAACCTTCTGCGCATACTTACCTCCCGCTCGCTAGTATGCGGAAATCCCCCGTTTTTATGCGAACTCCGCGCTTCTCATCCGCCGGTATGCGAAATCCCCGACGGGGAAATATAAATATTAAAAGCGCCGGTTGAACCGGTGGTTTGCATAGAACCTGAAACTGCCGGCCAGCCCGTCTACGGGTATCGCATATATGATAGCGCCTTATTGCCCTGCTCCCCTGTAAAACACCTTCCTCTCTTTCCTTTGCAGACCTCTCGTCGATGATCTCTTTTTATCTCCTCCCCCGGTAGAACTGAAAGATTTTTCATGCCAAAGCGCCGTTAAAACGCCCCGCCGGCTGAGCCGGCGGGGCATAAAAAAGTTTTTTCAGCAAACCGGGATTGCATTGCCGGTCATTCCGCAAAGAGGGGCGTGGAAAGATAGCGTTCCCCCGTATCCGGAAGGAGAACGACGACGGTCTTGCCGCCGTTTTCTCCGCGCGCAGCCAATGCCGCCGCGGCGGAAAGCGCCGCCCCCGAGGAAATTCCGGCCAAAAAGCCCTCCGTTTTTGCAAGCAGGCGGGCGCAGGCGTACGCCTCCTCTTCGGTCACTTTCACGATTTCGTCCGGGATCTCTCTGTTCAGCGTGGCGGGGACGAAGCCCGCGCCGATCCCCTGCAGCCCATGGGCGCCCGGCGCGCCGCCGGAGAGGACGGGAGACCGCGCCGGCTCGACGGCAATCACTTTGATCCGCGGATCTTGCTCCTTCAGAAACGCCCCCGCGCCCGAGATCGTTCCGCCCGTTCCGACTCCCGCCACGAAGAAATCCAGCTTTCCGTCCGTGTCCTCCCAGATCTCGGGGCCGGTCGTTTTGCGGTGCGCCGCAGGGTTGGCCGGGTTGGTAAACTGCCCCGCCAAGAAGGCGCCGGGGATCTCCCCGGCAATCGCCTCCGCGCGCTCGATCGCGCCGCGCATGCCGGCGGAACCCTCGGTCAGCACGAGTTCCGCGCCGTACGCGGCAAGAAGCATGCGCCGCTCGGCGGACATACTCTCCGGCATCGTGATGATCACCCGATACCCCTTCGCGGCGGCGATCGCCGCCAGTCCGATGCCGGTATTGCCGCTGGTCGGCTCCACGATGACCGAGCCTCTCCTGAGAACGCCCCGCCGTTCGGCGTCCTCGATCATCTCCTTCGCGACGCGGTCCTTCACCGAGCCGGCAGGGTTCATCCCTTCCAGCTTCGCGAGGATCCGCGCGTTCGCCCCCATCTTTTCTCCGAAGCGTGACAGCTCCAACAGGGGCGTACGCCCCACCAATTCTGCGACCGACTGATAAATTTTCATATTCACTCCTTTTTCTTTCCCCTGATCTCCGCCCACGCGGGCAAAAAACCGCATGCCAGCGCGTTGCGGACGGACGGGATATTCGGCCATACGGCGCAGTAGAAGGGCACTTTTCCCATATCCATCACTTCCCGCGCCAGACGGCTCGTCAGCGCTTTCGCGATTCCCCGGCCGCGGCAGGCGGGCAGAACGTCCACGCCGATCTGCGCCATCTCCGCACAGTCAAGGGAAGCGCCCGCAAGGCCGATCAGCCGCGATCCGTCGTACGCGGCCACCGCGAGCAAATCCAGTTCCCTGCGCTCCGCACAGAGCGCATTGCGCCATTCCTCCCGGTACAGGTCTTCAAAATCACGCGGATAAAGCACTTTCAGCGGGAATCCACAGGGGATTTCCTTCATCTTTCCGGGATCGGGCAAAAAGTACATGCCCGATTCGAGGACGGCGATCTTGTGCTCTGACAAAAGGTCAGTCAGCGCGCCGAGGGCGGGAAAGACAAAGCAATCCCGCGGTTCGCGTTCCTGCAAAAACGCCGCGAGCGCGCCGCAGACGTTTGCTTCCGTCCGCGCCACCACGCAGTGACCGTAAGACGCCATCGCAAACGCCGTGCCTTCCAGATACCGCCGCGCCCCCTCAGGTACGGGCGCGCAGACAACCTTGGGAGATTTTTGCAGAAAATCCCCCGCCGCACAGCCGTAGTCGCGCGCGGACTGCCGCAGCGCGGTTTCCTCTGTTTCCCGGCGGGTCATCTTTTGCCCTCGTCCAGCCCCAGAAGGTAGTCGGCGGAAACGCCGAAAATCCCGCAGAGCCTGATCAGCGTATCGGTATTGAGATCCAGCGCTTCCCGCTCGTATTTGCTCACGCTGAACTGAGAAACGCCCAGCAGCTCGCCCAGCTGCTGCTGCGTCAGCCCCTGTTCCGCCCTCAATTCCCTGATTCTTTCTCCGTACATAGAACTCCTCTTTTTTATTATATTCCAAAACAGAATAATAAAGTTAAAATATTCCAAAACGGAATATTTTTGGAATGGAAAAAGGACATCGCGGTGAGCAATGCCCTTTTTCCATATATTTTAGGGAGAGAGTATAGGTGATCCTGATGCAAAACGGAGGAAAAACAGTTTCCGTATCCGTTTTACGCCCTTATTATAACCGGCGAACCTTGAAAGCGCCTTGAAGTTTTCCCTCTTTTTGTAATTTTTTAATTTATTTTACAAGCCCGTAAATATACAGCCGCAAACCTTTTCTCCGCCGAAGCCTGCTTTTTCGCCCTTCCGGATCTTCCCCTCTCATCCGGCGGGAAAGAAAAAATACGCGCCGAAACGCGTATTTTTCCTTGTGTATTTTTTAGGGAGAGAGTATAGACAATGAAAACAAAAGCTGTCTTTATTGTTTACGCTTACAGTTTAACCGATCAAACTTGAAAATATCTTGAAATTGCTGCTTCTGCGTCGGTTTTTTTTGCATTTTTTTAAGTTTTCTTCAAGTGATTTGTGGTATAATGCTCTTGAACAACCGGAAAGCGAGGGCTTTTATGAAAATTTTAGTTGTCGATGACGAAGTGCAGCTCGCCGACGCCATCGTACAGATTTTAAAACAGCATAAATACGAAGCGGAAGCGGTTTACGACGGGGAGGACGGTTACCACTACGCCATGACGAATCTCTACGACGTCATCATCCTCGACATCATGATGCCGAAAATGGACGGAATCACCCTCCTGAAGACCATCCGCAGGGAAAAGATCTCCACTCCCGTGCTGATGCTCTCCGCAAAATCGGAGATCGGCGACAAGGTGCTGGGGCTGAACGTAGGGGCGGACGACTATCTTACCAAGCCCTTCGATTCCAGCGAACTGCTCGCCCGCATCAACGCGATCTCCCGCCGCAAGGGCGAATTTATGGGAGACGAGCTGGTGTTCGACGATCTCAGTCTGGATAAGAACGCGCACGAGCTCTGTTCGGGCGGGAATAAAATACAGCTTTCCGCCAAGGAATATCAGATCATCGAAATGCTGCTGAAAGACGCCGGGAAAACGCTCCCCAAGGAGAAGTTCGTGGAAAAGATCTGGGGATTCGATTCGGAAGCGGAATACAACACCATAGAAGTTTACGTCTCCTTTCTGCGCAAGAAGATCAGCGCGATCGGCAGCACCGTCACCATAAAATCCCTGCGCGGCATCGGATACAAACTGGAGAAAAAGGATGGTTAACAGGGCGCGGCGGCAGTTTGTCGCCGTCATCATGGGAATTTTGCTGATCGTCTTTTTCTGCATGGGCGCGGCGATTATCCTGACCGCGGAGACCACGCAGAAAGAAAAGATCAAAAATATGCTCAACCCCTTCGACACGACGGCGAAATTCAACGGTTACCGCCGTTTCGTGCTGGGCTGTTCGTGGTCGGGCACCTTCGTGGTGGACGCCAACGCGGGGAATCTCTTTACTACGGACGAAATCGAAAATATCTTCCGCTTCATCTACGAGCGGGAGAATTTTTCGGTCTATCTGGAAAATCCGCCCGCGCACGGCACGGAAAGCTGGGGGGAATACGAAGATTACTTCTATCGCATCAATTTTGTGGAAGACGGCTTTCTGATCTGCGTAATAGACGGCTCTCCCGCGCAGGCGCTCACCGACCAGGTGATTTTGAGCACGGTGCTCTGCAGCCTCATCGCGCTCGCCGTTCTGTTCGTCATCGTCTATTTCCTCTCCTACTGGATCGTCAAGCCCATCGACGAAGCGCTCAAAAAGCAGCAGCAGTTCATCTCGGACGCCAGCCACGAACTGAAAACTCCCCTCACCATCATTTCCGCCAACACGGATATCCTGCAAAACGATTACGGCGAAGTGCAGTGGCTCTCCAATATCCGCCAGCAGACCGCGCGCATGAACGCGATGGTCGGCGAAATGCTGAATCTCGCCAAGCTGCAGGAGGACGCCCCCCTGGTGATGTCCGATTTCAACCTCTCCTCCGCCGTATTAAACAGCGTTCTGCCCTTCGACTGCGTGGCATTTGAAAAGCATAAACTTCTGGATACCAACATCGAGCCGGGCATCACTTACCACGGGGACGAGGGCTGTCTGAAAAAAGCCGTCACCATCTTAGTCGACAACGCCCTGAAATACGCCTCCGACGGCGGCGAAGTGCGCGTCTCCCTGAAAACCGAAAACAACCGCCCCGTGCTCGCGGTATACAACACCGGCTGTACGATGGACGAAAAGGACAAAAATCACATCTTTGAGCGCTTCTACCGCAAAGACAGCTCGCGCAACTCCCAGACAGGCGGCAGCGGCCTGGGGCTGGCGATCTTAAAAGCAATGGCGGATAAGAACAAATGGAAGCTGTCCGTTCAGTTAAAGACGGGCGAATATACCAAATTTATCATGATTTTATAGGGAAAATCCCCTGCGCCCCGGCACAAATCAATGGTGCCGGGGCGTCTCTTTTATCTGTTTTGCACTCTTTTCTTTCAACATTTTCCCTATAATTATACATTTTGTAAATATTTTGGGGACAACCTTTTCAATTAAAACGGGGATTTTTACAATTACGCGCCGCACAAAGAAAGGAAGAAAAGCGCATGGCGGGATAACGGCATTTTATCTCGCGGGGCAGAATCCCCGTACGGGAAAAATATCCCCTTTTTTTCTCTTTCCCGTTTGCCCGCTGATTTTTGCGGCGAGAGTGTTCACCGCAATATTTTCATCCTTTTGTAACGGGCGGAAAAAAATTAAAAAGGGCACCCCGGCGGGAGGCGGGAGGCGGTTAAAAAACAGGTTTTTTTGTTTGAGCGAACTGATTTGCCGAAGATTTTGTGATATGTTCCCGGTTTTTCCGTCAGATTTTTCGAGAGCGAGCGAAAACAACCGGA